>OMGR01000076.1_pt1 | contig 84704 bp, 64 predicted proteins | sample 1646061 | NCBI WGS metagenome assembly OMGR01 (sample SAMN05578583, study PRJEB25193) | human gut metagenome | biome: Human Microbiome; feature: human-associated habitat; material: feces | host: Homo sapiens | place: USA:Birmingham | reverse complement strand
AACCGATTAACACGAAATCATCATAATTCTTAATACCCGTTACCTTGATATCGGCTATCTTGTATTTCTTTGGACTATTATAAGAAATGTCCGGTACAGTTTCTTTTGTTTGATTATTTTGCGCAAATACAGTTACATTGAAAAAAAGTATCAGCGAGAATGTAATAGAATAAATTATCCTCATGTCAAATCATCATTTTAGTTGCATTTATTTTGTTTTCTCATTAAGATATACAGTTTGGTAGGTGAATACTCAGTGAGAATAGATGATTATTTTGAGGAGAATATGTTTTGGATTGTTTTGCTTCTTTGAAAAGGTTGGTTAATTCATACTATTTAAGCAGAAAATCATTTGCAGGTAGGTATAATTAAAATATTGCTAGGTTGTTGGTTAATTGTTTTAAATGAATAAAGAATAATCGTTCGACAATTATTCTTTATTCATTTAAAACGTGATGTTTATACTTTCCCCTTCACGAACTTGTGGCCTATCCAGTAGGTTGCATGTTCGGCGGTGAACTTCAGGATGCAATATTCCGGGTCTTCCACACCTTTGGGGAAATGCTCATAAAACCAGTCTACCCATAATGCTTTTTTTTCCGCAGCGTCTTCGACTACTTCGATGGTGCCTGTCAGCGTCACACTGTCGCCTTCCTTGAAGAAAGCGACGCCTGCTTTCGGGTTTTCGATAAAATTCTTTGTCTTTTCAGAACTCGTTCCCGTTGAGAACCAGATCGTATCGATCCCGTCTGTCTTGATCTTCGAAATGACTATGGGACGGGGATAACCCTGTTCGTTGATGGAGGCTAATGTTGCTACCTCACAGTTATTCAGCAATTCGATTGCCTCTTGTTTGATCTTTTCCATAAAACTATTTTTTTGTTTCGGAGGCAAACATAAGGGAAACTTCGCGGTTGCTGTTGTAAAAAATCGACTTTCTTCTATTATATATAGGTAAGCGGATCGTCTTCCGGTATCGGTAAAGAGATGAATGCGGATGGATTGCTTCCAGATAATCTTCTGAACTCTTTGATAAAATGAGATTGGTCGTAGTAGCCACAGTCGATGGCTAACTGCTGCATGTCTGTATCTTTTATGCCCCTTAAAACTCGGGTTGCGTTCCTGAATTTGGTGATCCTGCTGAATTCTTTCGGTGTATAACCGGTGACGTGTTTGAACTTGCGCTCGAAATGACGTTGGCCGAGATATAATTTATCGGTCAGTTGACGGATGGGGAGCATCCCGTTCGACCGGATGATCAGATCGGTTGCCTGCAACATCTGCCGGTCTATGGGAATGATAGCGGACAAGTGGGAAAGGAGGAACCTTTCTATGATTTGTATGCGTTCCTGCAAAGATTCTCTTTCGCATAACATTTCTGCAAAACTATTGTCGAAGAGCATATCCAATTCGGAAGCATCGATTCGCATGTCGGTAAATTCTCCCAAAGGAACTTTTGTGAATGCCGCCAGTCCGCAAGGAGAGAAGCGTACACCCATCATATGAAGGTTGGTCGAACGTGTGACCAGTTCGGAATAAACCCGCATGGGACCGACGAAATAAAAACGGTAAGGCTGCATCAGCATTTCACCGTTCAGAGGTTGCGACGGTTCCTGGATGGAAAAGATGAAATCCGCACATCCGTCAGGCAATATCTTATAACGCATGTCGTATTCAGTCTCGCCTTTCACCTCCCAATATTTGTCGATATAGGGAGCCAGTGACGGGTATGGAGGATATTCCTGGTACATAATGGCGTATTACACAGTTTGATTGGATTCGTAGAGGTTCACTCTTTTTTCCAGCGTTTCAGTTGAGGAAAATAATACTGCATGCCGGCAAGCGCTTCTTCTTTTGTGTAGCTTTCGCCGTTGTCGTGTTTGAAAGAATCTGAATACTGAAGACAGATTTGGATCATTTCATCCATCGTTACATCCTGTACAAATTTCCCGTCTTTAAAACAGAACGCGCAATACTCTTTGTTTTTACTCCCGTCCTGGTTTGTTCCATAATCCGTATCGGATATCAGCGGCATACCGCAACTTTGACAATAAATAGGTTCCATACTCTTAAATTTATTTATAAGCCTCTTATTTTAGAACAAATATAGAATTATTTTTCAGATTAAAAACAATACCTTTGAAGACTTAAATTTTAATAGACCATGGTAAATAGACGAAATTTTCTGAAAAGTGCCTCTGTCCTGACTTTGGGGGGGCTGGTAGCCGGAAAGGCTGAATCATTACATGCAGCCACTCCCGTCGTATCGGAAACGACTGCTGCCAAAAGTATCGGTTTACAGATTTATTCTTTGGGAGGTGAACTGATGAAGGACGTTCCCGGTGGAATGAAGAACCTTAAAAAGATGGGTTATTCCACTCTTGAACTGGCGGGTTACAATAACGGCAAGATCAATGGTGTCGATATGATGGAATTCAAGAAGATGGCTGAAGATGCCGGATTGAAGATCACCAGTTCTCACGTGAATCCTCCGACAGGCGAGTACACGCCGGATACCCGCAATATGATTATGGAATATTGGAAAAAGACGGCAGACGATCATGCCAAGTTAGGTGTGAAATATCTGGTTCAGCCCGGACAACCCCGTACCCGCAGTGTGGAAGAGGTAGGCTATGTTTGCGATGTTTTCAACGAAGCCGGAAAAATTGTAAAAGCGGCAGGTATTCCTTTTGGCTACCATAACCATGACTTTGAGTTTGCCAAAGTACTTCCCGGAGGTAAAGAAGCTATATTCGGCCGCCATAACAAAGGCGAAAAAATCTATGATCTTTTCCTGAAAGATACGGATCCTGATCTGGTATTCTTTGAAATGGATGTATATTGGACGGTGATCGGGCAGAATGATCCGGTGGAATATATGAAGAAATATCCGAATCGTATTAAACTGTTGCATATCAAAGATCGTGCAATCCTTGGACAATCCGGCTTTATGAACTTTGAGATGATCTTCAAACAGGCCTATCAGATCGGTGTAAAGGAATATTATGTAGAACTGGAAGGTATGCCGGATGGCCGTACCCAGTTTGACGGGATAAAAGGTTGTGCCGATTATCTTTTGAAAGCCAAGTTTGTAAAATAAGTAAAGTATAATATATATAAGGTACGTGTGAAAGCCGGTCTAGGAATAGACCGGCTTTTTTAGTGTGGTGTGGAAAAAATCCACACTTCCACATCGATTCCACACCACAGTTGTGAGATGTACGGAAATACAAGATGTGATATAAAATGTTTTTATCTGTTGATAGTTAGTATATTAGATAGGTATATCCCGACTTTATATTCTTTTGGCACGTCATTTGCATAAATAAAGGTGTTGGGGAATAAGTGAGTTCCCCTCCATGAATATGATGATGAAGTTTAGAATTTAGAATAAGTGTAAGTATCTATCTCCCGATATTGTTTTCTAATATGTATTAGATTAGCAAAAACTTATCGATTGATAAAGGCCGTTCCGCCTGAGAAGGTAGAACGGCTTCATTTTTTTATAACTGTAGGGAGTTGGACAGCTTTTCCAACCAGTCGGGAAGGGTATCCAGATGATGGATACGATCGTCGATATAGGCAGGGGCAAATAAATTGATCTGCAGATCCTTGCATTTTTCCTGTAAACTGTCTTCCACCGGGTAATAACTGGCTAATACGGCCAGCGAGATATCTCCGCCATAGGTTTCACGTACCGCATCTACCTTATATATATCGTTTTGTGTTACATTTCCTGATTTACATTCGATGAATATCAGTTTCTGTTGGTTGTTCAACAAGACATCCACTTCGTTTTTTGTCCTGGAACTGTTGTTTTCTGTCCGGAATAGAACGCTCTGCCATACCTCGGGACGGTTGGGATGTCTCTGGCTCCATGTCCTGACTTTATGGGCAACGAGTGTTTCCCACCAGCGTCCTTTGAAAAATAACATACCTGCGTTGGGAGTCATTAACCTGAGCAATACATGGTTTTGCTGTGCAATGAGGAAAGTATCCTGTCTTTGCTTGAAGCGCAACCCGCTCTTGAAAACCCGTGATGACGGTAAGCGGGATAGTTCCTTATTGCAGAATATATTGAAGAACTTCTGGATCATGGTATGTTCTTTCGGGTATTGTTCGATAAACTGCTTGATGGAGACGGAAGCTTGTATGTCGGCATCGCTCAATTGTTTGGCGTCCTGGTATTCCGTCAGGATATTTCCGCTCAGGCCCAATATCTCTTTATTATCCAACTGGCTTTGCATCGGATGCTTTTCAAAGTTTTCCAACCGGATCAGGTCGCCCAGTTGAGTCAGGTAGAAGGCCGGGGCGTTATATTCTTTGGCTATTGTAAATGCGGCGAATGCCATCAGCTTGGTTCCTTCCGAAAGATTATAGGCAAACTCGTCCGTAGGGTAGGCCTGGTGTATCTTGCGGCATACGTTGCGAACGTTTTCTCCGTCGTACGGTTCGGTCCGGTATAAGGTCCGGCGGATGCTGGCGGGGAGTAGCGGAAATAAAGGGGTAGCTACATCTTTTGTCTCGTTCGTACAAAGAAGATGCACATGGTCGGGGGCAAACTCTTTGATCCCGTGATAAACAGAGGTGATATCTTTGCCAAGTAATATGATCTGATGTTTCATGTTTTATATCATATATTAATTAAGGTTCTAAATGTAGTATTAATTTCGATATAATTCATATCTTCGCTCCCTAATCAATCGCTGTATATATAGCAAATGGAAATTTTTATTATTGTCGGCCTTATTTTGTTGAATGGTATTTTGTCGATGTCTGAGATCGCTTTAGTGTCTGCCCGTAAGGCCCGGTTGGAACTAGAGGCAAAAAGAGGTAATAAATCTGCGCAAACAGCCCTGAAGTTGGCTGGTGAGCCCGATCGTTTCTTATCTACTATCCAGATCGGTATCACGCTGATCGGAATCCTGACCGGTTTGTATTCAGGAGAGGCTTTTGCCTATAATCTGTCAGAAGTGGTACGTCATGTTCCCGTACTTGAGCCTTATGCACTAGGATTGTCAAAGACTGTAATCGTTATAATCGTTACTTATCTTACTTTGATCATGGGTGAGCTTGTGCCGAAACGTATCGGCATGGGATATGCCGAACGGGTTTCGATGCTGGTTGCCAGACCCATGTTTTTGCTATCAAAGCTGGCTTTACCCTTTGTATGGTTATTGTCTAAAAGTACTTCCTTTGTTATTAAAATTACCGGAATTAAAGCAAATGAAGAAAATAAAGTAACGGAAGAAGAGATCAAGGCGATCGTGAAAGAAGGCTTTGACGGAGGTGAAGTGCAGGAAGTGGAACAAGACATTGTGGAACGTGTGTTCAACCTGGGAGACCGTAATGTCGGTTCGATTATGACACACCGGAGTGACTTGGTTTGGCTGGATGTAACGGATAGTATTGAAAAGATCCGTGAAAAGGTACAGGAAAACCTGTTTAATATATATCCGGTAGCTTCCGAAAAATTCGATAATATCAAAGGTGTCGTTTACCTGAAAGATCTGTTCGGACGGATCGATGAACCTGATTTCTCGCTGGAACAGGTAATACGTCCGGCTCAGTATCTGCCGGAAAACCAAAGTGTTTATAATGCGTTGGAGCAGTTCAAACAGGCACGTGTTAAATATGGTATCGTGACGGATGAGTTCGGAGGTATCCAAGGTATCGTTACTTTGAAAGATATCATGGAAGGTTTGATCGGCCAGGTTCCGGAATTGGGAGAAGAGGCTGAGATCACTCAGCGTGCCGATGGTTCCTGGTTGGTGGACGGACAGTATAACTTCTATGATTTTCTGGAGTATTTCGATATGGAGGATCTCTATGCCGAACACGATTATAATACGTTGAGCGGCTTGATCCTGGAAATATTGGAACGTGTCCCGAAGACCGGTGAGACACTGAATTGGTTAACTTTCGAATTTGAGATCGTGGATATGGATGGGGCACGTATCGACAAGGTGTTGGTGAAGAAGATAGATTGATATTCTTTGTACGAAGATTAAATAGTGAAAGGATTTCCCTGAAACTGTAAGCCATAATTCGATAGAGGAATGTATCGTATCCTCTTTCTTGATAGTGAATAGTGGCATTCACTGAGTAGATTTGAAAAGTCCCTTATTTTGTAATCAAAATAAGGGACTTTTGTTTTCAAAGCATATATGTTTTAATGACGAAACATATATGCTTTGAAAAGCCTTCTGTATAGTTTCTCTCTTCTTACAGTTCTTTGATCTTATGAAGCACCTCCATTTTTCCGAAGAGGATCAACTTGTCGTTGGATTCCAGCACCAGATCATCGGTTAGAGGGTCGACCACATAATATTCTGTTTGTTTCAATCCGATCAGGTTTCGTATTTCTTTGGCCCGTTCTACTCCGACCAGGCGGATACCGAAGTTCGTTTGGAAGTCGATCGTCCTTAAAGTCTGTCCGACCAAAGCACCCGGTGTCTTTATTTTGTACAGATGATGCGTCTCCGTCACCTGATACCAACGCTGAAACAGATCGCCCAGCAAGCTTTGGGAAGCATATGTGGCGGCATAATCCTGTTCCGGACGAATGATCTCCGACACACCGATAGAACGGATCACCGTTTCATGGATGGGAGAGATGGAACGAACGATCAGCCTGCCGACATCCAGGCTCTTTAATAAGGCGACCGTTTGTACCGAAGTACCGAAATTCTTCCCATAGGTCACAAAAATAGCATCCATCTCGCTTAGCGGAAGCGTGTTCAGTGCATCCCTGTCGGTCGTGTCGAGGCTGACAGAACCGGAAATGCTCTGCTTGACAGCCTCTACTTTATGCAGATTCAAATCGACACCGATCACTTCGTCGCCGATGCGGGTTAAATTTTCCGCGATGGCACGTCCCAGATTACCTAATCCTATAACCAGAAATTTCATAAGGCATTCTTATTACATTAATATATTTTCCTGAGGGTATGTGTAATCCCTCTTTTTGTACTCTTTTATAAAGCTGACCATAAAAGTCAGTACCCCGATACGTCCGATCAACATCGTGCAGATGATGATCAGCTTTCCCGCCATGGAAAGCAGCGGGCTAAAATTCAGGCTCGACCCTACCGTACTCAAGGCAGAAACAACTTCGAAGGTAAGTGTAAAGATCGGCGTCCCTTCTTCTGTGTAAGACAGCATCCAGACTGCAACCGAGGCGAAAATGAAATAAAGGACAATGGTCGCAAACGCCCGGCGGATTGTTGCGGGAGATATTTCCCGTTTACGTACTTCCACCTTCTCTTTTTCACGGGCAACGTTCAATGCCGTGACGATCGCCACGAAAACCGTCGTTACCTTCAACCCACCCCCGGTAGACATCGGTGCAGCACCGATAACCATCAGAATAAGCGTAAGCATCAAGGTTACCGGACGAAGCGTTCCCATATCGGCTACCGTAAATCCGGCTGTTCGCGGGGTGACTGCTCCCAGTAAAGAATCCGCCAGTTTCCCTTTGAGCGGAAGCCCCGCCAGCGTATTGTTTGTTTCAAAAATAAAATAGAGAATCATTCCGCCGATGATCAGCACCAGCGTACTTATCACTACGATATAAGTATGGATATTGATAATACGGGGAGTATGGATATACCGTTTTTGCAGCCTGGTAGCGACCATGAACGTATTTACGATAAAATGCCTTAGCAGTTTCAGATAGTTGAATACGATCGGGAAACCCAGTCCGCCGAAGATGATCAGCAGGGAGATCCAGACATGCAGATTATAATTATGTACAACTAACGGATCGCACATATTACCGCTTAACGTAGAGATCCCGGCATTACAGAAAGCCGACACTGCATGAAAAATGGCAAAGAATATATCATCCTGTACCGTGGCACCTGGTAACGTACCTCTTATATCCATATAAATGAAATAAGCCCCGATCCCTTCGATAAAGAAAGTAACGAACAGGATGTTCAGGATTACCCGGAACAGTCCTCCGGTACGCTCTTCGTTCAACATATCTTTCAGCATCAGTTTGCTGGTAAAAGAAGAATGCCCCATAAAGGACAGCGCAAAGAAACTTGTGAAAGTCATCACGCCGATTCCTCCGATCTGTATCAGGATCATAATGATTACATGCCCGATATGAGTGAAAGTGGTCGCTACATCCACCGTCGTAAGTCCTGTAACGCAAACCGAAGTCGTAGCTGTAAACAGGGCATCCACAAAATGGATCGGCCGGGTAGTGGCATTCGGCAACATCAATAATCCTGCGCCGATCAGGATTACGAAAATAAAACTGAGCAGAAACAGTAGCGACGGTTTGATACGGGTCTGCATCAGTGTGAATGTCTGCCGCGATAGATGGATAACACTCAGCAGCAACATCAAAGTATATACGAACAGCGGTTTCGAAAGGAAGTCGAGATAAGGCAATGACCGCTCGATGACGTCCCTGAAAAAGACCTTTGCCGATAGAACGGCAAACAGGAGAAAATAGATCCCGATATCCAGATACAGCAGCTTCTCTTGTATGATCTCATTGAACCGGACTATGTACCGCAGCGTGATCCCGATAAAGAATCCCAGTAGAATATAGATACGGCTCAAATATAAATGATGTATAGTTTCGCTGGTCTGCTGAAATCCGAACTGATAAACCAGAACAAACAGGGAGGCGATGGATGCCAGGAGTATGATGCCTTCTGCCGCTATATTCAGCAGCCCTTTTGCATTGGCCCAATACATCCGGCATGTGAACTGTATATGTTTTATGTCCATGATCAAGTAAAATCTGTAGCAAATGTATTAATAAAAGTATTCCGGGGTGGGAATAGTTTAGAAAGTTTTGATAAAGCATGTTAAAAAGAAAAATATCAACGTTTTACCATAATATTGTTTTGTTTACATTATGGGGGATAAATGTTATTGTATGAGGTAAGATAGTAAAATATCAGATAAATAAGCTGTTATAAATATTGAAAAAATAGTTTTGTGTATTTTGTATATTGGATAAATGATTATATTTGCAACTGTTTAACGTAATATCATGGAAACACATATGGAAAACAAGAAAATGCTTTATTCGCACGTATCTGTCGATTGCGTGCTATTGGGAGTCAATGAAGACAAACTTTGCGTACTGCTGGTGGAACGGAAGATAGATAATAGTGATGAGAAACATTACAAATTACCCGGTAGTCTTATTTACGAGAATGAAGATCTGGATACGGCTGCTTACCGGGTATTTAATGAAGCTACCGGTTTAAAACGCGTTCCTTTGAAACAGTTCCGTAGCTTCGGCTCCCCGTCACGTACCAAAAATGCAGACGATATGCAGTGGCTGGAAAATGCGATGAAGCTGAAGATCGAACGAATCGTTACTGTGGCTTACCTGGCGTTAAGTAAGATCGGACGGAAATCGAATCCGACCAATAAATATAACTCACTTGCCTGGTTCCCTGTCGATTCCCTTCCGGCTTTGCCTTTCGACCACAGAGAGATTATCGGAGCTGCCGTGGAAGAAATACGGGAATGGGTGGAGAAAGAACCGTCTATCATTTTCGATTACTTGCCGTTGAAGTTTACGGCTTACCAGTTGAGGCGTACTTATGAGATCATATATAATAAGGAAATGGACGTTCGTAACTTCCATAAGAAAATGAGTTCGCTGGAATATATAGTGCCGACCGACGAGGTTGAAACAGGAGTTGCCCATCGTGCCGCCCGCTATTATCGTTTCGATAAAGTGAAATATAATAAGATGCATTCAAAATTTAATAAGAATTAATCACGTAAGAATATGTATTTATTAGGTTGTGACATAGGTAGTTCTTCTGTCAAGGCATCTATAGTAGATGCCAATTCGGGACTGACGGTCGGTGCCGATTTCTATCCGAAGGAAGAAGCTCCTATTAAGGCTGTGAAACCCGGTTGGGCAGAACAGGAACCGGATGACTGGTGGAAATATCTGAAAGAGGCCATAAAAGGAGCCATTGCTAAAGCCGGTATCCAGGGAACGGATATCAAAGCGATCGGTATCTCTTATCAGATGCACGGACTTGTACTGGTAGATAAGAAGATGGAAGTATTGCGTCCGTCCATTATATGGTGCGACAGTCGTGCCGTTCCTTATGGCGACCGGGCATTTAAGAGTATAGGGGAGAAGAAGTGTTTGTCCCATCTGCTGAACTCTCCGGGAAACTTTACCGCAGCCAAACTGGCCTGGGTAAAGGAATTTGAACCCGAACTGTTCCGTTCCGTTCATAAGTTTATGTTACCGGGTGACTTTATCGCCATGCGTATGACGGGAGATATCGTTACTACGGTTTCCGGTATGTCGGAAGGTATCTTCTGGGACTTCAAGAACGAGTCGGTATCTGAAGACTTGATGAATTTCTTCGGATTCAGCAACGATCTGATACCGGCTATCCGGCCGACATTCGGCTTGCAGGGCGAACTGTTGGGCTCTGTCGCAACGGAACTGGGCTTGAAGAAAGGTACTCCTGTTACCTACCGTGCGGGTGACCAACCCAATAATGCCTTATCGCTTAACGTACTGAATCCGGGAGAGATTGCTGCAACGGGAGGAACCTCCGGAGTGGTGTATGGCGTGAATGGAAAAGTAAACTTCGACACATTATCGAGAGTGAATACTTTTGCTCATGTGAACCATTCATCCGAACAGACCCGTTTAGGCGTATTGCTGTGTATCAACGGCGTCGGTATCCTGAACTCATGGGTGAAGAAAAACGTAGCGCCGGAAGGTATCAGCTATCCCGAACTGAATGATCTGGCAGCCGATATCCCTGTCGGCTCGGAAGGATTGTCTATCCTGCCGTTTGGTAACGGTGCCGAACGTATGTTACAGAACAAACAGATCGACTGCTCTATACACGGACTGAATTTCAATATTCATAGTAAAGCGCATATCGCTCGTGCCGCCCAGGAAGGAATCGTGTTCTCTTTCAAATACGGTATGGATATTATGAACGAAATGGGTATCGACATCGATGTGATCCGTGCCGGTAATGCCAATATGTTCCTAAGTCCGGTCTTCCGTGATACCTTGTCGGGTGTGACAGGAGCGGTAATCGAGCTGTTCGATACGAACGGAGCCGTCGGTGCTGCTAAGGGAGCTGGTATCGGTGCCGGAATCTATCAGTCGGCGGAAGAAGCATTCGCCTCTCTGAAGAAGATCGATGTGATCGAGCCTGACGGATTGAAAGCGGACAAATACTGCGCTGCATACAGTATCTGGAAAGAACGTCTGGATACATTAATGGCAAATAATAATATACCAATGTAATATAAATCATTAAAACAATTAATTTCATGGACTTTTATAAAGGTGAAAAAGAATTCTTTCCCGGAATAGGAAAGATTCAGTTTGAAGGAAGCGATTCTAAGAATCCGATGGCATTTCATTATTATGATGAAAATAAGGTGGTAATGGGTAAGACATTGAAAGACCATCTCCGTTTTGCTATGGCTTACTGGCATACACTTTGTGCCGAAGGTGGTGACCAGTTTGGCGGCGGGACAAAAACATTCCCCTGGAACACGGAGGCTGACCGTATCAGCCGTGCAAAATATAAAATGGATGCCGCTTTCGAATTTATGACCAAATGTAGCATTCCTTACTATTGCTTCCACGATGTGGATGTTGTAGACGAGGCTCCTACAATGGTTGAGTTTGAAAAAGATCTGCAGACAATGGTTGAACATGCCAAAGGTTTGCAGCAGGCAACAGGCAAGAAACTGTTATGGTCGACAGCCAACGTATTCGGTAACAAACGTTATATGAACGGTGCAGCTACCAATCCGTATTTCCCGGCTGTCGCTTGTGCCGGAACGCAGATCAAGAACGCTATCGACGCTTGTATCGCTCTGGGCGGTGAGAATTATGTATTCTGGGGTGGTCGCGAAGGTTATATGAGCCTGCTGAACACCGATATGAAACGTGAAAAAGATCATCTGGCCATGATGCTTACCATGGCACGTGACTATGGTCGTAAGAATGGTTTCAAAGGAACTTTCCTGATCGAACCGAAACCGATGGAACCGACTAAACACCAGTATGATGTGGATTCTGAAACGGTGATCGGCTTCCTGCGTCACTATGGCCTGGATAAAGACTTCGCCCTGAACATCGAAGTGAACCATGCTACATTGGCGGGACATACATTCGAACATGAACTGCAGGCAGCTGTCGACGCCGGTATGTTATGCAGTATCGATGCTAACCGTGGTGACTATCAGAACGGTTGGGATACCGACCAGTTCCCGATGGATATCTACGAGCTGACCCAGGCATGGCTGGTTATCCTTCAGGGTGGCGGTCTGACTACCGGAGGAACGAACTTCGACGCGAAGACCCGTCGTAACTCGACCGACCTGGACGATATCTTCCTGGCTCATATCGGTGGTATGGATGCTTTTGCCCGTGCTTTGATAACGGCTGCTGCCATCCTTGAAAACTCCGATTACAAGAAAATGCGTACCGAACGTTATGCCAGCTTCGACAACGGCGAAGGTAAAGCATTCGAAGACGGCAAGCTGACTTTGGAAGACTTGCGTACGATCGCTCTTCGTGACGGCGAACCGAAGCAGATCAGTGGCAAGCAGGAATTATATGAAATGATTCTCAATTTATATATATAAAATTAGTTACAAAGAGTAACTTTCTCTTCTCTTGGAGAAAGGCAGGAGGCGTGTGATAATTACGTGTTTCCAAATGATAGCATACCTCCGAACCTTTCTCCGGAGTGGAGAAGTTACTTTTTGTTTCTTAGTCTGATAGATATGAAAAACAACAATAGTTACATTTTTGGCCTTACCCTCGTTGCTACCCTTGGAGGGTTACTATTCGGATATGATACGGCTGTTATCTCCGGAACAGTAGAATCACTACGGAAATTTTTTATCGAACCTTACGGATTACCTCTCGATCAGGCTAATTCGCTGGAAGGATTTGTGGTCAGCAGTGCGCTGATCGGTTGCATCCTCGGAGCTTCTTTTGCCGGATGGGTGAGCCAGCGGTATGGTCGTAAACCGACGTTGGTCGTTGCGGCTATCCTTTTCCTGCTCTCTGCGATCGGTTCCGCATGGCCGGAATTCGGCTTGGGACTACCCGGAAGCGGAGATCATACTTATATGTATTTGTTCGTTGCCTATAGAATAGTAGGAGGAATAGGGGTCGGACTGGCTTCTATGGTATCTCCTATGTATATTGCAGAAGTGGCGCCTGCCGACCGCCGTGGTAATCTGGTTTCCTGGAACCAGTTTGCTATCATCTTCGGTATGCTGGTGGTTTATTTCGTGAACTATACCATTGCTTTACAAGGAGATGCAGCGTGGCTGCATGCCACCGGTTGGCGTTGGATGTTTGCCTCTGAGACCATCCCGGCAATCTTATTCCTTGTTTTCCTGATGTTCGTACCGGAAACTCCCCGTTATCTGGTCATGCGTGGTAAAACAGAGAAAGCCTTCTCTATTCTTAGTCGTTTGATGGATAAGGAAGAAGCATCGAAAGAATTGGTAGATATTAAAGAAAGTTTCAAGGAAAAAGCACCATCTATGCGTCCTTACTTCCAGTTTATGGGGACCTGGTTGGTTCTGTTCCTGATCTCTTACGGAGGATTGGAACTGGCTGGCAGTACGAGTGCGTTGGAGATCGCTTTGATCGGCAGCTTCTTTGTCTCTTTGATACTCCCGATCCGTTCGTTTGGCGTTCTGATCATTCTGGTGGGTGTGTTGTTGTCAGCATTCCAGCAGTTTGTCGGTATTAACGTAGTATTATATTATGCACCGGAGATTTTCAAGACGATGGGGGCCGCTACCGATGCCGCTTTGTTGCAGCAGATTGTGGTAGGTGCCGTGAACCTGTCGTTTACCGTACTGGCTATCTTTACGGTCGATAAGTTCGGCCGCCGTCCGTTGATGATCATCGGAGCTTTGGTTATGGCTGTTTCGATGACTATACTGGGTACGACTTTCTATACCCATTCCGTCGGCATCGGTTCGCTGGTTTGTATGTTGGTTTATACAGCTGGTTTTGCCATGTCATGGGGACCGGTTTGCTGGGTATTGCTGGCTGAAATATTCCCGAACTCAATCCGTTCTACGGTGATGAGTATTGCCGTTGCGGCACAGTGGATTGCCAACTTCCTGGTATCATGGACTTTCCCGATGCTCGACAAGAATCAGTACCTGACTGAAACATTTAATCATGGTATGGCCTACTGGATATACGGTCTGATGGGTATCCTGGCTGCCGCCTTTATCTGGAAATTCGTCCCCGAAACCAAAGGAAAGACGTTGGAACAGATGGAACAATACTGGAAAAGATAATTCCCATATACTAGATTGGTTAGGAAGTAACCGGAAGTTCAAGGCAAATGCAGCCTGAATTTTTGGTTACTTTTCTTTTTGGAGGAAAGTAACATTTCGTACATTTGCCGATAGTAAACGATATTGAATATGCCTATTATAAAACGGATTCTGATCTGGTGCAGGAATATCTTTCTGTTTCTTTTTATATCCAGCATCCTGGCGGTGGTGGCGTATAAGTTCATCCCTGTTTATTATACGCCGTTGATGCTGACGCGGTTGTACGATCAGTACAAGGGGGGGGAAACCCTTCAAGCTGGAACATAAATGGGTTCCGTTGTCGCAGATAGCACAACCGTTGGTACAGGCGGTTGTCGCCTCGGAGGATAATTTGTTTCTCGATCATAACGGTTTTGATATTGAACAGATACAGAAAGCACGCGATGAAGCGGAAAAGGGAAAACGCGTACGCGGCGCCAGCACCATCTCCCAGCAGACAGCCAAGAATGTATTCCTTCTTCCTACCAAAAGCTATATAAGGAAAGGGATCGAAGCCTACTTCACCCTCTTGATCGAATGGATATGGGGGAAAGAAAGGATCATGGAGGTCTATCTGAACTCCATCGAGATGGGCGACGGTATTTATGGAGCAGAAGCGGTAGCCAAGGCCCATTTTAAGAAGCAGGCTTCCCGGTTAAATCGCGAGGAGGCTGCGTTGATCGCCGCATCTTTGCCGAATCCCAGGAAATTCAATTCCGGCAAACCTTCTCCCTATATGTTGAAACGACAGGGACAAATCCTTTCCCTGATGGGTAAGTTGTTGAAGATACAGATGGGTTACGGAGCCGGTGAGATCGATAATACGAACGGAAAAATAAAAAAGAGAAAGAAATGGAGAGCTTCACTTTTCACGACCTCGGACGCATTGATTATGCAGATGCGCTAAAGGTTCAGACAGATGCTTTTGAAACCTTGCTTCAGGCAAAGAAGGAGGGAGGCAGCGAAGAAAATAAGTTGTTCTTCTGCGAACATCAGCCCGTGCTGACGATCGGAAAGAGCGGGAAAGATGCCAATCTCCTGATACCGGAACAATTGTTGCAGCAGCGTGGCGTCTCTTTCTACCATATCAACCGGGGAGGGGATATTACCTATCACGGCCCCGGGCAGATAACCGGTTACCCGGTCTTCGACCTGGAATATTGGCAGTTGGGACTCAAACAGTATATCCATCGGCTGGAAGAAGTCATTATCCGTTTCCTCGCCCTTTACGGGATACGCGGAGAACGTCTCGACGGTGCTACCGGTGTATGGATCGATCCGGATGTAAAAGGACGTGCCCGCAAGATCTGTGCGATCGGAGTAAAGAGCAGCCGGTTCGTTGCTATGCATGGTTTTGCCCTGAATATCAATACCGACCTGAGTTATTTTTCCCTGATTAACCCTTGTGGGTTTACGGATAAAGGTGTGACCTCGCTGGAGAAAGAATTAGGGGAAAAGCAGGATTTCGAACAAGCTAAAACACAGCTTCATTCATTATTTTCAGAACTGTTCCCCTGATGGAGTACAAGATACATTTTGCCCCTTTGCAAGGCTATACGGATGCCGTGTACCGGGAAGTGCATGCACAGGTATTCGGAGGAGTCGAAGCCTACTATACCCCTTTTGTGCGGGTGGAGAAAGACGGTTTCCGGAACAAGGATCTCCGGGATATAACGTCCGGCAGGAATGTGGCTACTCCGGTCGTTCCCCAGTTGATAGCGGCCACGCCTAACGAATTCCGGCGTCTGGTAACTTTATTTCTCGGACAAGGATACCGGCAGGCAGATATCAATATGGGGTGCCCTTTCCCGATGCAGGCACGTCTTCACCGCGGAGCAGGTATCCTGCCGCATACGGGAGATGCTGCCGCCCTGTTGCAGACAATCCGTGAATTTCCGGAAATGAATTTCTCAGTCAAGCTCCGGTTAGGATGGGATTCACCGGACGAAGTCTTTGCTTTGCTTCCCTTTATCGATTCGTTGCCGCTTACACATGTGACTTTGCATCCCCGGATAGGGCGGCAACAGTACAAAGGGCATGTGGATATGGACAGCTTTACCCGTTTCTACGAAGCATGTGCACACCCGCTTTTCTATAACGGCGATCTGAACTGTCCGGCCGATATCGACCGGATCATTCGCTTGTATCCCCGGTTGAGCGGGGTGATGTTGGGACGCGGCTTATTGTCTTCCCCCTGGCTGGCGAAGGAATATATGGCAGGAAAGGAGCTGCCGGACACGGAAAAGAAAGCCGGACTGTTCCGTTTCCATACACTTTTATTTGAGAAATACAGCGCCATACTTGAAGGCGGAGAGCACCAGGTGCTTGCCAAAATGAAAACTCTTTGGGATTACCTCTTGCCGGACGCAGAAAAACGTTTGCGGAAGAAAATACTTAAAAGCAACCAGTTATCTACTTATCAGCAGGCGGTAAAGGAGTTGTTACAGCCGTAGTATCCGTCTTTGCCGGCGAGATAGTATCAGCCGGAGCAAGCGGCACGATCGGCAGCAGTCTTTTCCGTCGGCGGAAGAACTCGGAAATGTTACTGAAGTCTTTCCTGAACATGACACCTACCCCCTGGGTCGTTAAGGCCCGGTTCAGATACTTATACATATCATTGGCATGATTGTAAGCCTTCAGGCGGATCTCTCCGCTTGGGGTCAGCTTATATTCCAGGTCGAATTCACCGACGAAGTCGTTCTTCCCCTGGTACGTATTATTCCTGTATCCAAAACTTCCGTTGAATAACAGACGGTTGTCGAGTAATTGGCTGGATAGCAACATTTCCACTTCCGTATCCTGTATGCCGTCATCGCTGGTGCGGATGTTCGTACCGATCTGCACCTTATCCGTCAAGCTGTTGAGTATGCTCGACAGTTGGGAGGAGATGGCGGAAGAAGCCACGGCGCTGAATTCGCTCGAACGGTAGGCATTCTGGCTGTATTCGGGAGTGTAGAATTTGTTCAGCACCAGGAGGTAGATAATCTGGCGCGTCATCATGTCTTCCGTATCGACCAACGCTTTCATCTGACGTTCTATTTCTTCGTTTGAACCGGGAAGTTCCAGGTCGAACGAGATAGCAGGGCTGCGTAACATGCCGTCGAGGTTAAGCACGCAGTTGACGGGTATGTTGGTTCGCGGACTTTCCAGTGCCAGGTTTTCATCCAGGTCGCGCAGGTTGGCAGTTACATTATAAATGGCATTTATTTGCATCGTGGCATTGAACGGGTCGCCCCGGAAGTCGATGGAGCTGCCTTCGCGTATCTTAAAGTCCTTATGGATGATCTGTTGCAAGCTGAAATTGTAGTTGCCGCTGACAATTCCCATGTTTCCGTACATGCGTAAATCCGTTTTTGTCCCGTATTCTATCTGCATGCTTCCGCTACAGTTACCGGTTATCTTATCTCCGGCAACCGGGTCCATGATCAGCTCGATCCGGGCATCGGGTGTGATGTCGAGCAGGAAGTTCATGCGCATTTCGGCACCTTCATCTTCGTTGGCGGCAGCCATTTTCAGGGAGTCGGGCGAGATTGTTCCGTTTGCGATGGATTCGTTCAACTGTTTCTTATCGACGAACGTGATAAAGTCGTAGTCGGCAGCCGTTGTATTGTTTATAAAGTCGAATGTGATGGCCGTCTTAGGATCGCTCCGCATATTGATATCAAAGTTGATCAGCTTGTCATTTCCTTTGATCGACGCCGATCCGCTACCGAAGACTGTTCCGTAGATCAATGGGTTCTGCCTGCGTGTCGCATTAAACACCAACATATTGTTTGTCTTGACATTTACGTCGAAACTGACATCTTTGAAGTGATTGTGATAGACACTCATGTTGATGATACCCGGATTACCGAACTCGTCATGGACGGTCAGGTTCCGCATATTGATGGAACCGGCATCCAGATGTATGGAGTCGGAGAAGGTATAATATGTATTCGTATATTCGATACCCAGGCCACCGTCCAGCACATAGGCATCTCCCTCGACGGTCAACGACTTGAACGGACCGTGCAGGTGGACGTTTCCGAAACCCCGTCCTTTCATATTCTTAGCCACCTTTTCCACAAAGGGGTGGAGGAATTCCAGATTGATATCGTTGGCTCCGAAGAATAAGGACAACCCGGCATTCTGTCCTACCGGGAAGATGTAACCGCTTACGTCGGTCCATGTCGTATCGTTCTTATAGATACTGCCGAGCATCAGGATACCCTTTTGCTCATCGTCCCATTCGCTGAAAAGGTTCAGCCTGCCCAGCGGTGTCTGGTTGAATGAGAAGTCTTTTATCTCCAGATCGGTGTTCAGCATACGACTGCCGTACAGGTCGCTTATATTAAATGTACCTGTCGCTTTCCCGGCAAACTGCAATACCGGGATATTCAGTATATCGAAAATGTATTTGAGCTCGACCTGTTTCAGGTCCATCAAAAGCGTATCCGACGGATTTTTGGAGATGTTTCCGTCCAGCAGCAACGATTGTTTCTCATTGCCTACCAGGAATTTACGGATACCTATCTGCCCGTCGGAAATTACAATATTCGAGGGATGGATGGTCCACAAAGAATCGTTCAGCACCAGTTGGCTCTCCTTGACGGAAATATCGGTTCGCAGGGTAGAAGGCCTCTTTTCCTGTTCTTTTTCAGTGAAGAGGGCAGACGCCGACAGCTCGGCACGGAACACCTTTTCCTTATTGTTCGCCCAGCCGATCAGCGTATTGATCCGGTTGTCGCGGGCATCCGCTTTCAGGTCGAGGTAGTTACGAAGTCCTTTCAGGTTGTAGTTGGTTGCCCTCAGTTGCAGGTTGATATTATCCTGCGGGTTGTCGCAAGTCAGGTAACCGGATTCGAACAGGGAGTTTCCCAGTTTGAATTTAGGGAGGAAAGCCTCGATGCGGAATTTATTATACAAGTTATTGTAGTGTCCGGTGATGCGTGCCTGGTTGACCATCGTCACCGGCAGTTTGAGTGTTTCGGATATCTTTTCCGTATTCTCTACTGTCAGCAACAGCGAGAAATTGTTTTCTTCTACTTCTTTTTTCTTCTGCGTCGCATTGATCAGTGCCGGGATATATCCTTTGAAAGTGTTCATAAAACTCGGTACGATCGTGGTAAAGGAGTATGCACCGGTAACCTCTCCGTTCAGGATATCGGACGAGATAGTCAGATGGCGGTCCAGTGAATGTCCGGATGCCGTTACCTGGAATTTTTTCAGGAAGAAGCTGCTTGGAGCCGTCAGGAACGAAAGGCTGTCTATCGTGATATTACCTTCCAGGTTATCGATATTATTCCCCGTAAAATCGGCATTCAGGGATAGCGAGATATCCGGCGATTCATATTTGTCGATCAGGTTGAGGCTGTCGGGACGAAAATGTTCCAGATTGGCGGTGAAGTTGAACATAGAGTTCTTCCCCTCGTGGCGGAACATACCCTGGGCATGCAATTTCCCGTTCGGGTCGTTCACCTGTACCATGCCGTCGAAGCTGTTCTTTTTGAAATTTCCGGACAGCTGGATATCCTCGTACTTGTATTTTTTGAACTCGAACTCGTTGATGTTCGCTTTAATATTTCCGAAGAAACTGCTGTTGTTGTAGCGTTTGGCATCCAGTGAGATGCTCAGGCGGGTGTTCCCGTAAGGGTTGCCATCGTTGAACAGCTCGTTCAGATGCAGGCCGGAGGTAGAAATATGTCCTTTCAGGTATGCCGCAACATTGTTTTCTTTGTCTGTACCGAATATCATGTCGGTCTGCACCGAACCGATCGCCGAAGAGAACTTTCCGAACGCCACCAGGTTATCGAAGAAGCCGGATATCTCTCCGGTAAAATTGATCGTACCCAACCTGACGATAGGATCGGGCAGCACGACCGGCTTCTTGTTGAAATTGTTTACCAGGCCCGCCAGTCCGTCGGTCGTGATATACATCTTGTTTACTTGTCCGAAGATATAGGCATCTTCCGGATGGCTGATCCCTTTCAGGTCCATTTTTCCGATAAACAGCATCTTGTCGCTGTAACGGATTGTCAGCCGTTGCAGGTTGATATTGTTGACGGAGCCGGACGCTTCTGCCGATAATTCGATGGTCTCGGTGAAGTTGCTGAAAGCCGGGACGAAAGGAGAGAGGTCTTTCAGACAGATTTGCGACGGGGAAATATTCAATTCCAACGGGGCATGGTTCAGCAGCTCGGAAGCGTTCTTCACTTCCTGCATGTCGATCTTTGCCCGGCTGATTTTCAAATCCGTTTCCGGTAATTTTATTTCGAAATTGTTGATGAAAGCACTGTCGCGGTTGCTGATAACGTTCATCGACAGTTTATTCAGCGTAAGACCGGAAGCCTCGTCGAAGCTCATCTTTTTGATGTTGGCGTTCAGGCTGTCCTTGTTGAAGGCCTTCATGGAAATCTTCGCACTCAGGTTTTTGATAGCCACATGCCTGGCGTTGAATTTTCCTGGCGTTTCGGCCTCGCTTTGCACGTCGTACCGGAAGTTTCCCCGGCGGATCAGGATCGAGTTGAAACGCAGGTCGATATTCGGATTCTTCTTGATCGTGTCCCTGCTGGCAAAAGCATCCAGCACGAACTGGAGATTGAGCGGACTTTCGGGTGTCTTCTTTTTGAGATTGACGGAAAAACCGAATAGCCGCACGGTAGTGAAAACGAATTTTCCTTTAAACAACGGAAGAACTTCAAAGCCCGCCGCCACATGATTGGCTTCGAATAATGTCTGACCTTCCTGATCTTCGAGGTATAAGTTGTCGAGGACCAAACGGTTGAACCATTCGATATTCACATTTCCTATCTTTACGGGCACACCGAGATGGCCGGATAATTCGGTCGATGCAATGTCGGAAACCTGATGTTGGATGTAGGGTATCTTCAACAAGATAAAGGGCATCGCATAGAATATCCAGAACAAAACAAGTAGGGTAATGATTATGTATTTGAGTCCTCTGATATCTTTACTATATTTTAAACGCAAATCTACAACAATATCGCGATAGAATTCATTAAATTTGCACAAAAAAACGAGAGAAGAGTATGAGTGTAACAATATTGGGGATAGAATCATCCTGTGATGATACTTCCTCTTCCGTAATACGCGACGGCGTGATGCTGTCGAATGTGATAGCCAGTCAGGCGGTTCACGAAGCATATGGTGGCGTGGTTCCCGAGCTGGCTTCGCGTGCCCACCAGCAGAATATCATCCCGGTGGTGGCAGAGGCTATCAAGCGTGCAGGCATCGATAAGTCGGAACTGAGCGCCGTTGCCTTCACACGCGGGCCGGGGTTGATGGGATCCCTGCTGGTCGGAACCTCCTTTGCCAAAGGGTTTGCGGCTTCTTTGGACATTCCGATGATCGAGATCAACCATTTGCAGGCGCATGTACTGGCTCACTTTATCAAGGAAACGCCGGAAGACGATCATGCTCCCTCGTTCCCGTTCCTGTGTTTGCTGGTGTCGGGCGGTAACTCGCAGATCATCAAAGTAAATGCTTATAACGATATGGAGGTGATAGGGCAGACCATAGACGACGCAGCGGGCGAAGCCTTCGATAAATGTGCGAAGGTGATGGGACTGGGTTATCCGGGTGGTCCGGTGGTGAACCGCTTGGCCAACGAAGGAAATCCGAAAGCCTTTGCTTTCAGCAAACCGCATATTCCGGGATACGATTATAGCTTTAGCGGACTGAAGACTTCTTTTCTCTACACCTTGAGGGATAAACTACAGGAAGATCCGGACTTCATCGAAAAGAATAAACGTGACCTTTGTGCCTCCCTTCAGTCGACCGTGATCGACATTCTGATGGATAAGTTGCGCAAGGCAGTGAAAGACCTGAATATAAAAGAGGTGGCGGTGGCCGGCGGTGTTTCGGCAAACTCCGGTTTGCGCGATGCCTTCCTCGACCATGCGAAGCGGTATGGCTGGAAAGTACATATCCCGAAGTTCGCGTTTACTACAGACAACGCGGCGATGGTTGCCATCACTGGTTATTATAAATTCCTCGATAAGGATTTTTGTCCGATGGACGCTGTTCCGTTCTCACGGGTAGTTATCTGATTATCAGGTGTAATTACGGTATAGAAAAAAGCATGCATCCTCTTTTTTAAAAGGGTGCATGCTATTTACAAAAAGGGTGCATGCTATTTTGGAAAAGGATGCATCCTATTTTTCAGAAGATAGCATCGAATTATGGCAGAGAATAAAGTCTTAGGTGAACGGGTAGGCGACGTCTTACGTTCACGGAAACTGACGATGGGGACGGCGGAAAGCTGCACGGGTGGCCGGATAGCCAATATGATCACGCTGGTGGCAGGTAGCTCCGATTATTTTGTCGGGGGAGTTGTCTCTTACAGCAACGAAGTGAAACAGCATGTATTGGGTGTTTCGGAAGAAAGTCTTCGCCAGCATGGGGCCGTCAGCCGCGAAGTGGTGGAACAGATGGCGCAGGGAGCGATCCGTACCCTCGGATGCGACTGTGCTGTAGCGACTTCCGGTGTTGCAGGACCCGGCGGAGGAACCCCGGAAAAACCGGTCGGCACGGTTTGGATCGCCGCAGCCCTGAAAGGTGAAATCGTCTCACATTGTTTTCATTTCGGAACGGTCAGGGTGGAAAATATACAGGCGGCGGCGGATGCTGCGTTGACCCTGTTATTGGACTTGTTACAAAAACAGCATGGATAAATTCATAGAACAACAGCGGGCGGTTTATCCCATGTCCGACGAAGCGATCCGGTTGCTGGTCGACGAGATGGAGGAGGTGGCTTTCTCGAAAGGAGAACTTTCGACGAGGGAAGGCGACCGCGACCCGTTTGTCTGGTTCGTCAAAGAGGGATTGGTCCGGGCATATGTCGAACTGGATACGAAAGATATCACCTTATGGTTTGCCAGCGACGGCGAAATGATCAATTTCGTTTACCGCGATATCTCGGTCTATAACGTGGAGATGGTGGAGGATACCGTCCTGTTCCGCATCCCTGCCACGAAACTGGACAAACTTTTCGAACAGTCGCACGATATCGCTATCTGGGGATTGAAGCTGCTCGACTATTACCTGCGGGAATATGAGAACTATTTTATCAACGACAGTTGGAGTGATGCCCGCGAACAATACGAGAGTCTGATGCATTCGCGTCCGGACTTGTTCCAGAGAGTACCGTTGAAACATATCGCTTCCTACCTGCAGATCACGCCGCAATCGTTGAGCCGTATCCGTTCCTCTTCTAAATAAAAAGAGCAGACCGAAATTATCTTATGGTAATTTTTCTCTGAAAAGACCTCCTTACCTTTGCAGCCGGAACCAAAAGCAAGTTGTTTTATGAGTAAGGAAAAAGCTCTCTTCCGCCAGGAAAGAGAGAGGTTATTGTTGACAGGTGAGATTCCCCGGTTATTTACAAAGTATGCACTTCCCGGCGTGGCGGGACTATTATTTCTGGGTATCCAGTCCGTGATCGACGGGATTGTGCTCGGACGGTTTGTGGGCGCTAATGCGCTGGCTAGTGTGAATCTGATCTTACCGTGTTATAGTTTGATCTCGGCGTTTGCCATCGTGATGGGCATCGGGGGACAGACGATTGTCAGTATCAGTCTGGGAAAAGGTGATAAGCAGGAAGCGAACAACGCGTTGCGTTCGGTATTCCTGTTCCTGATTGCCATGTCTTTGGCGGTGAGCCTGTTGATCTATTTATTTGCGGGGGAGATCGCTTCTTTCCTGGGGGCGAATGCCGTGTTGCAGGGGGATGCCGTAGGATATATCCGGGCATTGGTCCCTTTCTTCCCGTTTTTGTGTACGATGTTCTTCGGCGACTATATCATTAAGGCGATGGGGCATCCCTTGTATGCGACTTCGGTCATGGGGACGACCGTGATCCTGAATATTATTCTCGACCTCGTGTTCGTTGCCGTATTGGGTTGGGGCGTGATGGGAGCCGGACTGGCGACCGGTATTGCCTTTACGATCGGTGCTTGCCTGAATGTGCCCCGGTTGTTTTCGCGTCACGAAGTCGTTGCCGTCCAACGTGGACGCTACAATTGGCGGCTGGTATGGAATGCTTTCTATAACGGGTCGTCGGAGGGTATGTCTGAACTGTCGGTGGCAATTACCGTTTTCCTCTTCAATATCACGATGATGAAGTATCTGGGTGAAAGTGGGGTGGCGGCGTTTACGGCAATCAATTATATCCTGTTTATCGGAACCACCATATTCCTGGGGGTATCGGATGGTATCATACCTATTATAGGATATAACCACGGGGCGAAGAAGCAGGAACGTATCAAGTCGATCCTGGGACTTGCCGTGCGGGTTAATTCTGCGATCGGGATCGGTTTGTTCCTGGTATTATTATTGTTCGGCGAACAGATTATCGGATTGTTTTTCAACGATCACAGCAGCGAGGCCTTTGCTATTGCGTCGCGAGGTGTCTCGATCTATTGCTTTGCCTTTTTGTTGTGTGGTCTGAATATTCTGGCATCCAGCTATTTTACGGCTATCGGGAATGCGAAGATTTCGATCATTATATCAGCTTTGAGAGGACTCATATTCGTAGGAATCGGCATACTTGTCCTCCCCGCTGTATTCGGTATCGACGCCATCTGGTATGATATACCGATCGCTGAGATTTGCACGTTGTCAGTCTCTTACTGGCTGGTGCGCAGGTCGTTAAAGAGATAAGGTTGACATACTGGCAGCCTACTCTTCCTCAGTCTTTTCATTCTCTTTTTTGTCTTGTTGCAAAGACTGAATATTTTTGGCATTAAGAGGGGTGACAACTGGCTGTCCTGTCTTTTCCTCTAGCTCCAATCTGGCGTTGCGTGCTACTGTAGCTCCTTGTCGGGCTACTTCAGAGTGCTCATCGAAAGAGTCCGGACCTATGGCTTCCGAGATCTCTTTCGTTGAAAGCTCTGCAAGCATGTTTAGAACTAATTCTTTGTTAGTCATGTTATCACGCAGGTTCTCTTTCTTCAGGTTCTTGAATTGTTTGTATTCTTTTGCCGTTTTTCCCGCCCATGTCTTATAAATAATATCTGTAAGAGTAGCGAACTGTACGCCTTCTTCCAGGCCGTGACGTTTCCATTCATCAGTCAGGTCTTTACGTATCTCGATACTTTTAAGACGTTGGTTGATCCAATTGTCGGAATAGCCCAAACGTTTGTAATCGGTCATAGCCTGTTCGATGGATAATTCCGGGTCTTGCATCTGGTCAAGGCGCTCTTTTGCTACCTGAGCCATCCAGAGTTTAAAAGGCTCTGCCTTAGGCGAAGGGACAGACTGGATCAGGCGGAAAAGTTGCTCGGTGGTGGCTACGTCGGTTTTGTAGTATTTGCCATCACCAGAGGGCATTTTCAGTTGACTACAATTTGTAGTCAACTGGCTTCCTTCCTTTTTCAGGCGATTCTTTAGTACACTCCAATACTTTCGAGGGTTTGGACTATCCGTCAATACGGCAATTACGTCCACTATGGAAAAATACCATTCTTCCGTTTCGCTATCCCATACGGTGCGTACTTTTTTTTCTTCAAAGATTTTGATTGCATTTTGCTGTGTCATAACTTACTGTCTTTATATCTGTTGCTTTAATCCTCGACTATTGTTTTAGCTATTAACTGATACCCTTTTTCATTCGGATGCAGGCCGTCGTTGAAAAGTGATTCGTCGATCTTGCCGGTGGGCAGGAGCAAGGTTGTTCCGGCATCGCTGAACAGGCAGTTTTCCTCGTTCGCCATTGTGCGGATTTGCTGGTTGATGTTTTTCACCCAATCCTCGTGTTCCCGGCGGGGAAGGATACCGATCACTTTGACCGTCGCTTTCGGTTGGCGGTTACGGATAGCTGTGATGAGGAAACGCAGACCTTCTACAATATCTTTGTCCGGGCTGATTCCCATATTGTTTGTTCCGATCATCAGGACAACTTTATCCGCTTCATATCCATCCAGCTCACCGTGGTAGATGCGCCAAAGTACATTCTCTATACGGTCGTAACCGTATCCCAGATTCTGGAATCCTGCCGGTTCCATGATCTTCTTCCAGCTTTTCGCGCCGCTGCTTCTCGGTCCTGCCGGTTCTCCTCCCCAGAAATGAGTGATCGAGTTGCCGAGGATGACGGCTTTGGGCGGGTTTTGTTGGATATGCTTCAATATGTCGCGGTGACGGGTCTGCCATTCGTAATTGTTCGGTTCGCGACGTTGGGTGACAGGCTGGGTCGTCGGGCGGTCTCCTACCGGCAGCCGGAGGATGTCGCGTACTTTCTTTTCAACGGCTGTCGCCTGGTAGGTGGCTCCGAGGTCGGATGGGTGTACGTAGTCAACCCAGGCATCGGGCGGATAGTTCAATTCTTCGTGTGTCAGGTAATACAGGTCCTTGACACCTGCTTGCAACAAGGCTTCGTATCCTTTGCATGAAGCGGCGTTCAGGCGGGTGTACGATTCGTATTGTCGCTGGTCGCTGGGTGCGTTGCTGTAACCGGCATGTTCTACCAGGAGGATCGGGGCGTTCCGTTTTTCCCGGATCTGTTTTACGGCGGCGATCACCAGGTCTGTCACTTCCTGCTCGGTCTTTTGGGTGAGGTTAGGCAGGCAGTCGAGGATATAGATGCGGGCATCCTGTTCGATGACGTAATTCAATACGCCTTTTTCCAACTGCCCGTTACCGGAAAATCCCAGATTGATCAGCGGATAGCCCAGGGCACGTTGCAGGATGTTCGCCCACGCCATAGCCGGACGTGAGGAGCAAGCGCCCTGTGCGATGGAAGTACCGTAAAGGACAACCGGCTTCTCCGGCAATTGGGGAATGAAAGTCAGTTCGGTTCCTTCCGGTGTGCCGATCTCCATCCACTTGATACTATTATATAAAGGTAAGTAGAGTCTGTATTCAAACCCGCGGTTATGGAACTTGTCTTGTCCCAGGTTTGTATAGCTGTATCGGATCGTATCTCCGAATGAGTAGTTACCGAAACAGAAACTCCACTTGCCCTCGCTGTCGATGCTGTACAGGTCGAGCCCCGATACGCCGGTCGATTGCATGTGCGGCATAGCATACCCACCGCTTACCTGGTAACGTACGGTTATCTGGGGGGAGTTGCAATAAAAATGAATAGCCAGTCCGGCAGAGTTGCGGGAAAGGTTCCAAACCGGTTCTCTGACTTCGGCCTTTGCCCGGTCGGGTAGGCGTACATAGGTCTGTCCGATCTCATCGGGCCAACCCTGGTTCTGGATCACGGGAAAACCAGCGTCCATCGGATTCTGCCATTTCCATTCTGCCCCGGCAGAGAGGCATACCATACATAGAATAAAGATATTCAACAGTCTTTTCATAGGTCGATCTATTTATATACCATACTTTTTGACACAATATTGACAAAGATAGTACAATTTTAGAAATTTTATTTTCGTTTATTCACGTATATTTGCCCCTGTTAAAAATAAAAAACATAGATACCATGAAAGTACAAGTACTGCTTACTTTCCTGTTGTTGGGAAGCATGCCTTTATTGGCGCAGAAAAGTTATCAGTTGCAGTCGCCCGACAGGAAACTGCAAACTGTAGTGACAGTTGGAGATAATGTAGAGTTCTCGTTGAACCATGACGGGACGGAGGTGTTGGCTCCTTCTGCTATATCCATGACCTTGCAGACAGGAGAGGTGCTGGGGGGCAACAGTCCAAAAGTTTCGAAAGTGACGAAAGGTTCCGTCGATAAGTCGATCCCCTCACCATTCTATAAGAAATCGGAAGTAAGCGATATATATAATGAGATGACGATCGCTTTCCGCGGCAATTACAGTATCGTGTTCCGTCTGTATAACGACGGTATGGCGTATCGTTTCGTGACGAAGAAAAAAGGAGATATGATCGTGAAAGATGAGGAGGCATCCTACAACTTCTCTACCGACCACAAGACCTTCGCCGCTTATGTGAACAGCACCAAGCCGACGTTTGAAGAGCAATTTTCCAATTCGTTTGAACAGCCTTATTACAACGAACCGATCACAAAGCTGAACGACAAGCGCCTGATGATCTTGCCGTTCCTGGTCGATCTGGGAAATGGAAAGAAAGTTTGTATCACAGAGGCCGACCTTGAAAGTTATCCGGGTATGTTCCTGAATAACACGACGGACAAACCTTCTCTGAAATCTGTCCATGCTCCGTATCCGAAGGTGAAACAGCAAGGCGGACATAACCAGTTGCAGATGTTGGTAAAGGAACGCGAGAATTATATAGCCAAGACAAAAGGAAACCGTTCTTTCCCCTGGCGTGTGTTCGTTGTTTCGGACAATGACAAGCAGTTGGCCGATTGCGATATGGTATATCGCTTGGCTGCTCCGTCTCGTGTAAAGGATATCTCCTGGATCAAACCGGGTAAGGTTGCCTGGGATTGGTGGAACGACTGGAATATTTCCGGAGTCGATTTCCGTGCCGGTATCAATAACGAAACTTATAAATATTATATCGATTTCGCTGCCGATCATGGCATCGAATATGTGATCCTCGATGAGGGATGGGCTGTAAACCTGAAAGCTGATTTATTGCAGGTGATCCCGGAAATCAATTTGGAAGAAATTGTATCGTATGCTAGATCGAAGAATGTGGATATTATCCTCTGGGCCGGTTATTATGCTTTCGACCGCGATATGGAAAATGTGGTGAAACGATATGCCGATATGGGTGTGAAAGGTTTCAAAGTAGACTTTATGGATCGCGACGATCAGGAAATAATAGACTTCCTGTATCGTGCGGCAGAGACTTGTGCGCGTTATAATATGTTGGTCGACTTCCACGGGATCTGTAAACCGACAGGGTTGCAGCGCACGTATCCGAACGTGATCAATTATGAGGGTGTGAACGGCCTGGAGCAATTGAAGTGGTCGCCCGAATCATACGATATGGTTACTTACGATGTGACTTTCCCGTTCATCCGTATGGTGGCCGGTCCGGTAGATTATACACAAGGAGCTATGCGTAATGCGATCCGCCAGAATTACCGCCCGGTCAATTCCGAACCGATGAGCCAGGGGACACGTTGCCGCCAGTTGGCTACTTATGTGATCTTCGAATCGCCTCTGAATATGCTGTGTGACAATCCGACGAATTATATGCGTGAAAAAGAATGTACGGAATTTATAGCAGCTATTCCCACCGTATGGGAAGAAACCCAGGTGCTCGATGCTAAAGTGTCCGAATATATAGCAATGGCTCGCAAACATGGCGACAACTGGTACATGGGTGCCCTCACCAACTGGGAACCACGTGAACTGGAGCTGGATCTTTCTTTCCTGGGTGACGGCGATTACAAGCTGGAACTGTTTAAAGACGGTATCAATGCCGACCGTGCTGCCAGCGATTACAAAAAAGAAATCATACCCGTCCCGGCTGATCGCAAGTTGAAGATTAAGATGGCTCCGGGTGGAGGGTATGCTGCCAAAATCTGTAAATAATAGTATCCGTTAGATCTTTGTATAAATAGAAGGGGAACAGCAGGTAAATGCTATTCTCCTTCTGTTCTGTTTTTTTTCGCCATTAATATTAAAGTACTTATGAATAAAAAAACTCTCGTAACGATTATTTTCTTCTTGCAGATTATGATCTGCTGGAATCTGAATGCCGCCCCTGTGCGCCAACAGATCAATTTGAACCGCGGCTGGCTCTTTACTTTAGACGATGTGGAAGGGGCAGAACAAACCTCCTTTTCCGATCAAAGTTGGGAACAAGTGAATCTTCCTCACTCATTTTCTCTTCCTTACTTCATGTGGAAGAGCGTATACAATGGGTATGGCTGGTACCGGAAGACGATTGAAATACCGGCAGCATGGAAAGGAAAACAAGTATCGGTTGAATTTGAAGGCATATTTATTCAAAGCGAAGTTTTCCTGAACGGGCAGCGGGTAGGAGAGCATACCGGAGGATATACCGGTTTCTGCTATGACCTGACGCCTTTCCTGAAACCTGGAAAAAATATATTGGCGGTCCGTGTCAATAATCTTTGGAAGCCGGATGTGGCGCCACGTGCCGGCGATCACCAGTTTAGCGGAGGTATCTACCGTGATGTGTATTTGCATATAACGGATCCTTTGCATGTCGCCTGGTGCGGAACATTCATCACAACACCGGAAGTGTCGAAATCGTCTGCCTCTTTCAGGGCAGAGACAGAAATAAGAAATGACTATGCCCGTCCGCAACAGTTTACGATCCGGACAGAGATCGTTTCACCCAAGGGTAAAATTGTTTCAAAAGCAGAAACAAAAGAAACGCTTGAAGCCGGCAGTTCCCGAATATTCACTCAGTATCCGGCAAGTATCGCCGACCCGGCTCTCTGGCACCCGGATAGTCCGAACCTTTATAAGGCGGTGACAACGATCCGGCAGGGGAATAAAGTGACCGACCGGAAAGAAACCGTTTTCGGTATCCGTTGGTTCGAATGGACAGCAGACAAAGGGTTCTTCCTTAACGGCGAACAGTTTTACCTGTTGGGGGCAAACGTCCATCAGGATCATGCCGGTTGGGGAGATGCTGTAACAAATACCGGTTTCCGCCGGGATATACAGATGATGAAGGATTGTGGTTTCAATACGATCCGCGGATCGCATTATCCGCACGACCCTTCGTTTGCACAGGCTTGTGATGAGATCGGCATACTGTTCTTCCCGGAGAATGCTTTCTGGGGTATGGGAGGCGGTTCGGGCGACCGTGACGGTTGGGGAACTCCTTCGTCCGGTTGTTATCCTCCGAATCAGGAAGACCAGGATCGTTTCGACCGGAGTGTGTTATCCCAGTTGAAAGAGCTGATCCGAATCAACCGGAACAGTCCTTCTATTACGGCATGGAGTATGAGTAATGAACCTTTCTTTACGGATGCATCCACCAATGAACGGATGAAGCAATTGCTGAATATGGCAACCGACAGTACGCATGTTTGGGATCCGACGCGCCTGGTCGCTATCGGCGGTAGCCAGCGTAAAGGCATAGATAAACTAGGGAAGAACCAGATCGCTTTTTATAATGGCGACGGGGCGGGTTTCCTGAATCCCGGTGTACCTAGTATGGTTTCTGAATATAGTAGTGTAACAACACATCGTCCGGGTACGTTCGAACCGGGATGGGCAGACCTGAAAGATGGCTTTAACCGTCCGGAATGGCGTGGAGGACAGGTGATCTGGTGTGGCTTCGATCACGGGACAGTCGGTGGAACCGGTCTGGCTATTATGGGATTAGTGGATTATTTCCGTATCCCGAAGCGTTCCTGGTACTGGTATCGGGAGGCTTATGCCAAAGGAAACAGGAACCCGGTTGAACCGCAATGGCCTGAATCGGGCATTCCTGCAAAGATCGGTTTGTCTGCGGATAAGACAACGATGGCTGCTCCCGACGGGACAGATGATGTTCATATTTTGATCACTTTACTGGATGCAAGCGGCAAACCGGTTAGTAATGAAATCCCCGTTAAGCTATCCGTCCTGTCTGGCCCCGGCGAATTTCCAACAGGTTCATCCATTCAGTTTATGCCTCCTTCAGAAGAGGAAGCCTCCGATATTACGATCCGTGACGGAAAGGCTGCAATCGAATTCCGTAGTTACTATGCCGGAACCACCATTATCGAAGCGTCTGCTGAAGGGCTACCCGTGTCTACCCTCACTATCCGGACATTAGGACAGCCAACCTGGAAGTCGGCCGGCCGTCCGAAAGTGGCGGACCGTCCTTATAAACGCTATATTGCCCCGAAGAAAGAAGAACCTGTAAATGAGTTGTTACTGGCAGTTAACCGTCCTTCTTTTGTCAGTTCGACAGCGGAACTTTCTTCCCGCACTTTATCAAATGACGGTGACGACCAGACCGCCTGGTTTGCCGACTCTTCAGATAAGGCTGCCTGGTGGAAGCTCGATCTGGAAGCCTCCTATGATCTGAACGCGATCGAACTGGTCTTCCCGACAGTCGATATACATCAATACGTCATTGAAGTATCTTCCGATAACCAATCATGGATAACCGTATCCGACCAGCGCATCAGCAATAAGAAAGAAAAGAAGCAGCGTATAGATGGTGACCTCGGAAAGAATATCCGCTTTGTCCGCATCAGTTTCATCTCCGGAAATGCCGGATTGGCCGAAGTTAAGGTAGGGGGGAACCCGACGAATTTGTAGTTTTAATCAAACGTTTAGGAGTAAATAAGCTTATACATATAATAAGCATTCGAACCATCCGCGTAATAATTATTGATTATGCGGATGTGTTCGAATCCGTTTTTTAGGTAAAGGCCGATGGCGGCTTCGTTAGTCACCTTTACTTCCAACGTAATTTTTTTGAGTTGATACGACCGGGCAAACCCGATCGCTTTTTCCATCAGTAGCTGCCCTAACTTCCTGCCTCTGGCATCCGGATGAACGGCTATGGAATAAATACGTAGATTATGAGTACGAGCATTCGATATCAACGAACTGTACGCAATCACTTTCCTCTTATCCGTAACAACATAAAAGATTCCTTTTGCCTGGGTAATAAGGTATAAGAACTGTCTCTTTGAAAAACTGTCCGCACCAAAACAAATTGTTTCTATTTCCAGTATAGAATCGAGGTCCGAACGGACTGCCTGCCTGATTTCCAACTCTTTCTCCATCTACTTAGAAGTGTTTCATATCCAGTGTACGACCGAAATGATTCAGGATACGATAATATAAATCATCCCCCAGTACGGCATCTTCAATTCCGTGGTCGATACTCGGATTATCGTTGATTTCGATAACCATAGCCCGGTCGTTAACCATTTTCATATCCACTCCATAAAGCCCTTTCCCTATCAGCGAAGCTGCTTTGACTGCTGTGTCGAGTACTTTACGTGGGACTTGATAAATCGGAAGCGTATCGACCAGTCCGCACCGACTTCTTCCCGAATCATAATGGCAATAGATCTGCCAGTGTCCTTTTGCCATATAATATTTGCAGGCAAACAGTGGTTCTCCGTTCAGGATACCGATTCGCCAGTCGAATTCGGTCGGTGTAAATTCCTGTGCCAGAAGGATCGACGATTTATTGAAAAGCAGATCGAGTGCCGCTTTCAGCTCTATATCATTGGTTACTTTTTTCATCCCGAAAGAGAACGAGCCATCCGGGATTTTCAGGATGAAAGGCGAACCTAGTTGTTCGCTAATCTGTTCGAATGTATTTTCATTCGACTTAAAGATCAACATAGACAGCGGAGCCGGTATCTTTTCTTTCTCAAATAATTCATTCAGGTAGACCTTGTTGGTACATCGGATGATAGATAATGGATCATCGATCACCACCATCCCGTTTTGCTTCGCCAGTTGCGACAGCCGGAAAGTATAATGGTTTAGCGACGTGGTGGTCCGGATAAACAGAGCGTCGAACTCCATTAATCGTGTAGCATCTTCTTCGGTGATTAGTTCGGCATGTATATCCATTTTTTTAGCAACATCCAATAATTTGTTCAAAGCCTGCTTGTTGCTGGGTGGGAACTTCTCTTCCGGATCGTATAATACAGCCAGGCTATACCGTGCCGATTTAACAGATTGGGGTGCACGCCATACTTTTTTGTTGAAACGGTCCAGCGCATCGGCAAAGAAGCTTTGCTCGTCGTCATTCAGTTGTTCTAATGAGAGGAATTGGATTGTTTCAATTTGATTCTTTTGCCGGGTATTCAAACTGACCCTTAATAGTGGCGCCGGATAGTTCTCAAAGATAAAACGGGCTATTTTTTCCAACCCTTTCTCTTTGCATGTACCGAAATAGATATCCAGGTTCCAGATGTCTTCGGTAATATTATTTTTCTGTATCCACTGATAACAGAGCTTTTGCAGGTTTCGGTCCATCCGGACGCCGGCTCCGGCTTCCACCTTATTAATGATATCTACTCCGGGAATCACTTTGTGTCCCCTGGTTTGAGCTAGTAGCGAACAGTAATATCCTTCGGAATTATAACTGTAATCGTTACTCAGGTTGATAACAAACTTATTCCCCTTTTCTTTTTGGAGAGATTTGTTCTTCAAATAATCGGAAACGTTCAAGATACTGCTTGTCTTATAATACGGTTTCCAATCATTCAGACTGTCTAATAAAATTAGCACGTTATTCATGTCGAATATAATAAGTGCGCAAAAGTAGCTAAATAAATGAATTAGTGATACGAATAATCATTAATTATTGAGTTTCGCTGATGTGACAATCCGACGTTTTGAGGGTGACATCTCTTTTGTCTTATGACAAAGCTCCTGTTGTCACCTTTAAAGGGTTGAATTTCTTTGTTCGTGTTGAAATTTGCCATTCCTTTGTTAGTGAAGATAAGGTAGTTTTAGGGCTGTCTTATTATATTCTGAATCTTAAATTTTATAAGCATGGAAGAAAAAGAAAATTCACAAGGTAGAAGTTTAAAATTGTATGAGACCTTTACAGTAGAACGTGAAGTTAATTTTAGCACAGGCGAGAACTGTTTTCTATCACGTTTGGAAGGCGGTTTGATCTTATTGGATGAAGATGCAATAGAACCGGATACAGAATTGCTCGGTGCACCGGGGAAAAAAGTATTTGTTTTTAAAGCTGTAGCTCCCGGGAAAGCTATTTATCAGTTGGCTCAGACACATGTGTCGGAAGCAGGTGTTCTTTACGAACAGATTCAACCTGTTGAAATAGAGGACGATCATATCGACCGGAAGTCAGGAGGCTGGACAGATCATCACAAATTGTTGCCGGAAGAGACGGCAGTCTTTCAGGAAGCGATGCGTGGACTTCTCGGAGTTCAGTATACGCCTGTATCGGTAGCTGTTCAGATTGTGGAAGGTATAAATTATCGTTATGTCTGTAAGTCGGTAACTGAAACGAACCCTCCGCGAGAGTCCTATGCAATGGTGTATATTCATCAGGCTTTGCCTTGCTATGGAGGTGAAGTGATGATCACTAAGATTGTTCCGTTTTTGAGAGATTAATAATAAAAAAATAAGACAATTATGCAGGAAGTAAATAGAATTGCATGTGTAAATGCAGCAGGTTTTGTACAAGAATTTCGTGTAATATGGGATGGTGGAAGAACGGACTTGTCGCCACGCTATCCAAATCTTCAGTCAAGAACAATTGATTTGAGAAGATATAATATTCCGGATGGAACAGAAGTATGGGTTGAAGTTCATGCTATGTTGGGAAGAACGAAACAGGCAAAGCATCGCGTGAAATTTGTTCGGGATCACGATGCTGTTGCAACCTACCGTACGAAAGGTACAACGTTGTTTTTTGAAATAGGATTAGAAGGCTAATCATTTTATTCATAAAAGGAGCTGGTGATTTATTTAGTAGCTCCTTTTAACTTTTTATTTTATGAAGATATTGATCGATAATGGGCATGGTATAGAAACTCCGGGCAAACGTTCTCCGGAATGGCCGAATGAAAGCAGACGTTTATTTGAATGGGAATTTAATCGGGATATCGCAAGGCGGATATATGAAACGCTAACTCAAAAAAATATAGATTGCGAACTGATAGTAAAAGAAATTAATGATGTCTCGCTTCAGGAACGCTGTAATCGGGTAAATACGATTTCAAACAAAGTTGGGAAGACTAACTGTATGCTTGTTTCCATCCATGCAAATGCGGGAGGTGGAACAGGATGGGAAGTCTTTTATACTCGTGGTGCCATAACTTCTGAAAAAATCGCTTCGACTTTTTCAGAAGAAGTGACATCCCGGCATGACACGGATTTCCCTTTCAGGAACAGAGGTTTGAAATATGATCCTTTGTTCATTCTAAAGCATACCAATTGTCCGGCTATTCTTACTGAAAATCTATTTATGGATACTTGGGACGATTTTTTGTTCCTTTGTTCGGAAAAGGGAAGAATGACAATTGCCGATATACATGTACAGGCTATTTTAAAATGTTTGAAAGAAGGGTGTTTATAAGTGTTTAAGACTGAAGAACAGGAATAAAACCATATAACGGCGAATTATCCTGAAGAGTGACGATAATCCTTTCTGGATGAAAAGTATCTCTCTGAATGACCTTAAAATCAAAATGTCATTCTGTTATTTCTCCTTTAAAATCTTTGTTTTGTAAGTATCCGGTTTCTGTTCGTCTGTGAAATATGGAACTGTACAGAAGTTAAGGATTATCTTTTTGGACGCAAGTTTGCTAATAAAATGGAAAAATGATTGTCGGGCTGCATTTATCTGTACGGATAGGTGTAGCCTGGATTGTTTTATACCATTTTATATATCGGAATGTAAAGTGGAAACCGGACTTTAAAAAAAGGCTTTTAGAAGAAAAATAACTATTATTTGAGAGAAATTACCCTTTTGTTTATCCCGTATCGGGTCATATATAGAAAAAGCCTGAATACATTCATTTTGTTTGTGTTTTACAGTTTCAGACTTCTCTATGATATCTAAGACTTTTTCAACTTTTATATGTTATCCGCAATATCTTATTAAATGAAAAAAGAAAAGATTTTTTTAGGAATGGTTTTCATGCCGATGCGGAAAATATGACTTTGTTCTGGCAGCTCGACCGTATTGTGACGACCGGACAACTATTTACCCAACAAGACTTCTCGCGCGATGATCTGATGAAATGTATCGGGATTGATAAAAACCGATTGCTCCGAATCCTGCAACAGAACGCAGAGACTAATGTAGTAGGCTATCTTAACAACAAACGTATGGAATATGCTGCCGAATTACTGAAAGCACATCCGGAATATAATATTGTTATCATAGCGAATATGTGTGGTATGAGCATTTCCAGTTTCAATCGGACGTTCAAAAACAAATATAAGATGACTCCGAACGACTTTAAGTGTACTTTATAAGATGTTGATATTAGTATGTATGGACGAAGTGACCGAACCTTTTGACAAAATGACCAAACAACAGACCTCAACTCTCTATTGCCATAAAAAAAGGAAGGTGCGCCCATATAAGTAGGCACACCTTCCATGCAGGTATTATTGTTTATGCGGGTTAGGGTCGTGAATTTAATGTATATAATCGAACGTTATCTCTACAACGTTACGTCCTTTTTCGTTATTATCTGATGCAATTACTTTTCCTTTTTTCTGCTCTTTGATATGACCACGCAAGAAATAAGGATTAACGTTTCTGGAAGAAACCGGTTCTTTTTCTGTAAATGCGTAATAGAGTGTCACAGGTTGATTGCGGTGATAGCTTGAGATCACGTAACCCAGGAAACAGTGCTCGAAACTGTGTAAAGATGTCTTCCAGGCATGTATCTTAGGGTATTCCGGTGACGGTAGGTTAGTTTCGGCATCTACCATGTGCCAGATTTCGCCATTCTGCTTGTCGACCATGTATTCGAACCAGTATTTATACGTATTGTTTGTAAACCGCAGGTAAGAAGGGTCATTCAAAGAAAGTATGGCTGCTGCTTGATCGAGTTCGGCCAATCCCCACCATTCTTTGTCTTTGTCTAGTGTACCGTCGGTATTGTAACGACGTGCCCATGAACCGTCTCTATCGATATAAGCACGGTTTAAAATGACTTTGATCTTTTCGCGGGCAAAATTTACATAAGCAATATCGTCGGTGATTTTGCCGATCTCATAAATGACCCACATCGCTTTTACAGAGTGACCGAAGTCGGTATGATCTGTACCCAACTCTTTAGACAGGTCATTTGTGGCACTTCCCCAGAAAGTACCGTAACGTTCGCTGTAGAAATGGTTTATCATTACATTCGCCAGTTTTTTCAGATCGGCTTTCCATTCTGTCTGATAAGGTTCCGGCAGGGAGGGGGTGACCCAGAGCATATAAGCATACAACTGGTCCAGTTGGGAGACGATCTCTACATTGTCATTTCCTTCTGTTACTGATGTGGGTAACCAGGTCAGAAAATCTTTTCCTTCGTCAAAATAAGTATCGAAGATGTATTTACGCGCAGCAAGTAATGGTTTCAGAACCGCTTCGTCATGAGTCAGGTAGTAATAATAGCCTAATCCGGTTATTCCGTAAGCCAGGTCCTGGCTGTTACGTTTGTCCGCTGGGTCTCTCCATTCGCCGGTATTAATATCCTGTTTGTTATACAGGCCGTTGTTTTCGTCCATTGCTTGTAGGATCGCCATCGCTCCTTGGTGGCATTTTTGCAGATAATCGGTATTTCCTGTCATATTATATGCAATACCGTATGCGAAAGTCTGACGTGAATGGGCACGGATATAGTTATATTGGGTTGCGTCTTCTACCAGCCCTTTCAGGTCGGCAACTTTCATCGCTTCCTTATATTCTGTCGGCCATTGTGCCGTATCTTGCGGAATGATCTGTCCGTCATTACTTCTGAACGTAGAGAAAAAGATGCTTTTTCCTTCCGGTATATTCTTTCCGTTCCAGAATTTCATCAGGTCGTTCTCCAGATGTCCCATCCATAATTCCGGGTTATTACAGGGATCTTTTACCAGTGAGTCTACATTATAAACATTTGTCCTCTTTTGTGGCAGTGTATTTGTTATTTCCACGATCTCGGTGGTCGAAACCTGTTTGGGGGAAGGGTTACAGGCTGCCAACAGGGTAATAGCAGCCAATAGTAGAAATGTTTTTTGTTTCATTTTTGTTTACTTGATTTTTATTTCACGCCGCAAAAGTAGAAGACTTCGACCGAATGACAAAAAATATTCCACAGACAGCATAAAACCCTATTTGAACGACATAATTTGTTTTTTGATAGCTTTGGTTTACAAATTACAGGTTGAAACTTTCCTGAAAAACAGACCCACGTATATACTAAAAAGTAGAAAGACTTCAATTTTTAATTGAAGTCTTTCTACTTTTTAGAGGTTCCTGGCGGATTCGAACCGCCGTACATGGTTTTGCAGACCACTGACTAAGCCACTCATCCAAGGAACCAATATTTGTTTGCGCCAATAAGCTCTTCATCTAGTAAAAGAACCCATCGTTTTTTTTATTGCGCTGCAAAGGTAGAAAATAAAATTTAGTATTCAAATAATTGAATGACTTTTTATTTTTTACTATGAAAATGAAGAGGACATGCAAAGTATGAAGCGAACCCTAAAAGTTTTTTGCCTAACTTTTAGGGTTCATTTTATGGTTAAAAGTAGAAAAACTACTTCAGTATAATTTTTTGAGTTCCTTTTAAACCGTTATTATCTCTATAGTACACAATCATAATCCCTTTGTAATTTACATTGACGGTATTTACATTTAATGCAGATTTAACAAGTTTTCCGTCCATTGTAAATATTTCGACACTCTTAACAGTTTCTGCGAAAACCAGATTATTGGAAACTAAATCGAAAGAAACGGAGGTCACGGGTTCTTTACTGATCCTTTCATTACCGGTCGCTTTTAATGAGTTTAATTTCCATGCAGCAAATCCGTTATTTGCGGACAGTACATATAAAATAGGTGAATCATCATTGGCTTTACCTACCTCGATATCTCCGGCCTGGCTTGGTTTATCCCCTAATACAGGAGAAGAACCCCATAATGTTTTGGTATTAGGTTTACCTGTTTCTAGGGTATAAACATCTACTTTATTTTCATTTAGGACAGCCAGGTAATCCAGCCCGTCCTGAGTAAGAATATACCTGATGGCCGTACCTTCCAGCGTTGATTGTGATTCACTTATATTTTTACCGTCACAATACAGGAACTTACCACCTTTGGCATTCCAATAGAAAGACTTATCTGGTTTTACTGCCATATACCCTTTTCCGGCTGAAGGAATAGTAAATTCTTCTTCTGTATAAAAGCCGTCCCATCTATTAGGTCCAGCCATACCGAATGTGTATACATAATTTTCGGTATCGGATTCAGATGTTGCATAGATCTTGGCTGTTCCTTTACTCACACTACCTAGTGCAAAAATATTCCCTCCCAGAAGTGCTGGGCATTCTGAGTCGTAAGCGAATGTAATATCATTGAGGCTTCCTTGATGTGCATTGTCCGGGAATGAAAAGGCATTCATGGTCGATTGTTCGTCCACGACAAAAGTAGTCATTAGAACGCCGTCTTCAGTGACGGAAGCATCGTGCATCTCCCTGCCCCAGATGCCGCTTATAGAAAGTTCACCTTTTATATTCCCTTTTTCTGCATCGTAAATGAATATATTTTTCCGGTATTCTCCACTGGGGCCCCAAATATCTTCCCAGTCTTTAGGTTGGTCCGGATCGATATATAGATTTTTAACAATGTAAATACACTTTTCCCCGCCTACTGTTCCATAGGCCATTCCGGTTGTTTTATCCTGATCGGATTCAAGGTCGGAGTAAAAACCGGGAAGATTGTTTCCTTCAATGGAGTTTTCCCACAATAAAGTGAAACGGTCATTCGAACGATTATTCGGTATGTCGTATAATCCGCTTACTTTAAATGCTCCAAAGCCATTGTTGGAGGATAGGCAGTAAATATACAGGTCATTGTCTTTCCATTTGAAATCGATATCTCCCATATTTCCACTCAGATCTCCCAACGCAGGACATTGTGCCACACAGTTAAATGAATACAGGTTTCCGGGAAGCATTGAGTAGATTTTAGTTACAAGTCCATTTCCAGGAAAGATGCCTGAAGCATTGCTGTACGAATTCAACAGATAATAATATCGCCCGTTGTGAGGATTTGTCCCTATATACCGGATTGTCTGGGAAAGGGTTAATTCAGGAGTTATACTCTGTGTACTCCTGGCATAAGTGCCATCGGCAGAGAGCAGATGTAATGGTTTATGACTTCCTTTGACTAAAATACTACCATCCGGATTGACAGTACAATTGTAAAGAGTGTTATTATCCGGTACTTGGCCGAAATCGGTAACAACAGTTGAAACCGAGCCATCTTTCTCTATTGCTAAACTACGGATATATACCGGCTTTTCAGGGTTGGGGTTGCCCAGACCTTCTGTTGATCCAGCGATCCATATTTTAGCTGTTCCGTCAGCAATATTTCCGGAAATACTAAGTTTTTCCACACGTATATCCGTGTTTTCAGGGAGTGTGGCGATGACAGGCATTGCATTAAGACCGTCCCACATGCAAAAATCGAGGCTGTTACCGACGACTGATAAACTTACGGTATATATCTTTCCGTCTTTGATCTCGATATCGGCAATCTTATGAATAGAACCGAATGAGGAGGTATTGACAGGGTTCATATTAAGCTTTCCCGCCCAATCTCCTGTTTCGGCATCATAATAGTTGATCGCATTCCCGTCAGTGTTGCTGCCTGTCGTAATAAAAACATACTCTTTATCTCCGAATTTCCCATAAGCCAGACCTCTGTTGAGGTTTTCTCCCAAGCCATCGACTCCGGAAAAGTCTTTTGCTTTGTCTAACGTGTTCTGAACATGAGATACCTGCCAAAGGTTGGTGATATCGACAGTAGCATGGATTACACTCCCGAAGAGAAGTGTTGCCATAATGATAAAAGTAGATTTCTTTTTCATAAACAATAAAATTAGGTAAAACATAAAAGTATTTTAATTATCTGGAACCAGTAAAAGAGCATCTGCAAATAAAGGACCGTCAGATCGTTCTCCTACCAATTTTATCTGAGTTTCAGTATCTTTGTCCAGCCAGTAGGAACCTAGCAGAATCCAGTCTCCTGCCTTTTCTTCCGGATTAATAGTCACCGTATATATATTCCGGTTGGCTGTTATATCAAATGAAATTCTGGATGTCATCTCTTCCGGACTCATTGGCGTGCAATAGTAGTAGATCGCATATTTCCCCGATGTCTTGATGACAGGGAAAAAAGAGAAGAAGCTTTTATCCGGATGGTCCCATAAAAACATAAAACTACTTTTATAATGGTCTCCAAAGCGTTTGAACCAGTTGTCGGAGCGCTTTATTTTATCAATATCCGTATCATCTACAAGTATTTCGGGTATCGAGCCGTCCAGATATGGATCTTCATGCAGTTTGTTCTTCAATTCTCCCGGGTTTACCTTTTGTACGGCACAACTCGATTCAATAGCCATGGAAGCAGCCATACCGGCGACTTGTCCGAGCATCATGAATACAGGTTCCATTCTTATAGAGCCATAAGCTATATGTGATGCTGACAGGCAGACCGGAACCAGTAAATTCTGACATTCGTTATACACCGGTAGAAGACTCCGGTAGGAAATAGGATAGGGGGGAAAGCCATGGTATTGTACATCTCCTTCATTTTTGACCATATCGTTTACTACAATTCTCTGGCAGTTGTGTGAATCCATTCCATAAGCTGCCAGTGCAATGCCGTCTTCGACAATTTCGTTTCCCTGGCAATTATGTTGCGTCATTACATATTCTCCCTGCAATCTTCTTGCTTCCCTAATATATAACTGAGGTGGAAAATTACCGTTGAGAGGAAATTCATCTTTAGCCCAACCCCATTCTCTTGTTTCTTCCCTTAATTCCGATGGAACTCTTTCGTCATTAGCCAGGAAGTATAACAACCCTTTGACATACAGTTCATGTTTAGAAGCTATTTTTTTGCGTTCTTCATAATTACTTTCTATATACGAATGATTCATTCCGATCAGGTCTGTGGAGAAAGGACCATTATTATTTATATCATATTTTTTATCTGGCATGTCCCGGTTGATGGAGAGAATGTCGCTCAGTTTATACTTTTTCTTTTCCAGTAGACGGACTAACAATTCATAATGATCCGGATTGTATTCTTTCGGTTTTTCGAAAGGCAGCCGGAGTTCCTTGTCATTAGTCAGACATAGCCGATAGTTATAGGCTTGTATACAACTGTCTCCGGTTCCTTTTTTAGCCAAAGGACTGGCACTAATCCCCCAGCATAATCCGGACTGCGGATTTCCTTTCTCCTTATAAGGGTCAATGCCATCCGGAAACTGATGTTTGTCAAGTATCTGAGTCCCGTTTAAGGTCTCACCGAATACCGAGTTGTCCTCTCTGCCGACTGTATATGAAATACCGGCTGTAGCCATGAGGTCTCCCTCATAGCTGCAGTCGATAAACTGTTTTGCCCTGACGGTGATAAATTCCGTATTTTTCCCCTTTCCGACCTTTTGTAAACGAATAGTCCGGATCCGTTTCCCCACTTTCTTTACAGAGACAATTTGATAGTTTTTCAAAATAGAGAACTCTGAATTGTCTATATATTCATCAAGTACTTTTTGAGCGACTCCCGGAGGAAAAGACCATTGTTCGAATTTTTTATAATGCTTTCCTACTTTTCTGTAGAATAACCGCGACAGTCCGGTAACGGCATATTTATTTCCAATGTCTGTATACCCCAATCCTCCGGTTGTCATGCCGCCCAGATGACCGGAAGGTTCGACCAGAAGGACTGATCGGCCCAACTTCTCAGCACTATAGGCGGCAATAACACCGGATGCAGTTCCTCCGTATATGCAGATGTCGATTTCTGTTTGTACACTTTTGCAGGAAAAACAGAAGATCATGATCGATATGATTAAGAAGTTATGTCTCATTTTAATTAGTATCCGGGATTTTGTTTTAAAATTCCTTTATATTCAATGATATATTGGGTCGGTATCGGGAACAATATCTGATCTGGCTTTAAAACGCTGTTTGGCATTTTGCTGGCTGCCTCATAAAACTTACCGTGGCGCACCAGGTCCTGATAGCGATGTCCTTCCAGATAAAATTCATGGGCACGTTCCATTAACACGGCATCCCGGAATGCTTGTTGCGTGAGTCCGGTGGGTAAATTAGGTAGGCCTGTTCTCGGACGCACTTTATTAAAATATGCACGGGCTTTATTGGTTGGACCGTTCTGCTCATTCTCAGCTTCAGCCATAGATAACCATACATCGGCGAATCGCTGCCGGACTATAACGTGATTTGAATTATGTCCTACCATAGCAGGATCTTCATCATATTTCATGGCAACGGCACCAATCATATTGCTTCGGTCGTATAGTTTACCATCTGTTCCTATGTAAGATTGTGGCAGCCCTGAGAGACGTTTGTCTGCAGGTTCGAATGTATCTATGAAAGACCATCTGACATAATAGACCCCCCATTTAGTCCCTTTCCAGGGATACGTGATAGGTAAGGATATGGCATGCCAGGTATTACCGTTATTGGGAATACTTTGTTTGCGGGGTACTCCGTAGATCACTTCCTTATTCCGTTGGTTATTGATGCTGAAAACACTTAAATAATCCTCTTGTAGCTCATAATAATTCAGGTCTATGATCTCCTGACCGTATTTTACTACTTTCTCCCAGTCCTTTTCAATCATATAAAGTTGCATCAGGATCATGTAAGCTATCCCTTTGTTCATACGTCCGTATTCCTCTTCGGGAGACTGGTCTTTCGGATGTTTTAGATAAGGTAATGCCAGGTCTATCTCTTCCTGGATGATTCTGATATATTCTTCTTTGGATGGACGGGGAGTATATTCAACGATGTTGGGATTCAATACCAACTCGTCCGGAACAATGGGGACTGTACCGAAATAGATGTAAAAATGATGTAAAAGATAAGCGCGGATCACTCTGGCTTCGGCAATATAGAGATTTTTAATTTCTTCGGAAATATTGTCGATAGCCTGCATCCGGAGAATAAATGCCCGGCAGGTGGTGACCTCCTTGACCTTTGAAAACTTGTCAAGTAAATCCATGTCGGGACGTGCGAAATTATCCGGGTTATAGCGATGTTCCATAAACCAATCCCATCCGTTGTTTCCTCCCAGAATGTCGGCTGCCATATCGCTGATCAGGAATGCTCCTAATTGGTTTCCGTTTATCCATCCGCCATGGGGACCTTGCATGATTTCGTAAAGGGATGCTAATGCTGCTTTACAGTCATTCTCATTCTTGAAGAAATTTGATTCATCCAGTTTCGAGTACTCTTCCATTTGAAGCGTACAGCTGAAACATAAGAAGCATAGTAAGAGACAAATATTTTTCATATAACTGTATATTAAAAGGTTAATAACTGAATTGGAATCCGACGGAATAAGTCCGTTGATTGGGATATGAAGCCGCACGGCTATCAGATTCAGGATCTAGTCCTTTATAAGGAGTGATCAAGATCGGATTTTGTAGGGTGGCAAACAGTCTTAAACTGCCTGTTTTCAGAGGTATCCTGTATCCCAGGTCGATATTACTGACCCTTATAAACCAAGCCTTCTGCAGGTAATAGTCGCCGATGCCATATCCACTGAATCTTTGTAAAGAAGAGGGGAGTGTCCCTTGTCTGTTGTCGCTGTTCCAGCGGTCCTTTACATCTACCATTTGATTCAGACCTTGTTCCAGGTTGGTGACATCTGTCAGCAATGAATAGGTCGCATTGGTCATCCATCGGTTGAAAACGCCGTACATGCTGATATTCAAATCAAAGTCTTTATATCTGAATGTGTTTGTCAATCCCAGGGTGAAGGGAGTATTGACTCCTATACGTACCTTGTCTGCATTGTCCAAAATCCCATCGGGTTTGCCGAGACGTTTGGGAATACCCTTCTCGTCAAGTACCAGATTCCCCTTCTCATCTTTCAGGTAGCCGTCGATATCCTTAAATTTAATCGTACCGGGAATGGCTCCGGTGGTATAGGGTAGTGTTTCGCCTTCCTGTACCAGCCCATCCGATTGGTGGTACCACAATTCTCCGAAATAAGCTTTTTCCGAGTCATAGATGTCGGGACGCCAACTGTCATCTCTTTTGAGCCATCTGTCACGGTAAAAAGTATAGGTAAGGTTCGTCTCCCACGAGAAGTCTTTATTTCGTATATTTTGACTGTTCAGCGTGGCCTCAAAGCCGTAGGTTTGTTTTTTCTGATCGAGGTTAGCCGTGATCCCGGTCGCTTCACCAGTTGAAAGAAGCGGTTTCCAGCCTAAGATATCGGAAACTACCCGGTTGTAATAATCGAAGGTTCCCGAAAGTTTACCCTGCCATAGGTTAAAATCAACTCCGATGTTGAAATCGGTCTGCGTTTCCCATTTTAGATCCGGATTGCCGAGTCCTCCCAGCTTGATGGAGGAAACAATTTGTTCGCCCCAGACTATAAGGTCTCCAGGAACATAATAGTTAGAAAAGGCTGTTCCGATATTATCGTTCCCGGTTTGCCCGTATCCCATACGAAGTTTCATCTGGTTGATAATGGGACGGGTATTTTCCATGAATATTTCCCGTGAGATATCCCAGCCTAACGAGATTCCGGGAAAATAACCCCATTGGTGATTTTTTGCAAAATTGGAAGAACCGTCTACACGTAAATTGGCTGTCAGGAAGTATTTCTCATCGTATGAGTAATTGATACGTCCGATATAAGCCAGTGCTTCCGATTTGCTTCCATAGGAACCTATATTCGGACGGTCGGCAGCCAGTCCGAGATAGTTCCAAAAGAAATTGTCAGATGGGAAATTCCATCCGGTAGCACGGGTTCCCTGACGATTGGTCTGAATATATTCTGTAACAAACATGGCTGTCAGGTTATGTTTGTCCAGGAATGATTTCTGATAGTTTGCCGTGAATTGAAACTGGTAATCATTCTTTTCCCCGAATGCTTTGTCCGCACGTCCACGGGTTTTCTCTCCGACAATTGTCGTTGTAGGTATATATGAAAATCCCTGGCTTATATATATGTCCGTACCGCCTCTTATTTTCAGATCCAGGCCGGGAAGTAAATTGTATGCGAAATAGATATTCCCGATCACGCGGTCATTTTTGGTTTTATTCGAAATTTCGAGTATTGAGACCGGATTGGATAAAAAGGAGGCATATTTATTGATCGTGTATACGCCGTTTTTGTCCTTGACCTCCAGGTTGGGGGGAAACTGATAGGCTGTCCGTAACAGATCGGAAGCTTCGGCATAGCCGTCCTGTAGAGGAACATTATCCATATTGGTGCGGTTTGCATGCAGTGTGATTCCCAGGGTTGCCTTGGTTCCGAATTTCTGGTCAATATTGATTTGGGCGGTGAACTTATTGTAATTGTTGTTTTTTATCACTCCTTCCTGACTAAAATAGCCGAATGATGCGTAATACTTTGACGATTGGCTTCCTCCTTGTATATTTGCTCCGTAGTTTTGAGTCATTCCGACTTGGGAGACCTCGTCAAACCAGTCTGTTCCCCGTCGTCCCTTCCATGCTTCAAAATCATCGGAAAGGTACCGGTCTTTGTATTCCGGAATAGTAGGGTCTCCCCATTGTTTGTTACCATAGGGGGCAATCTGATTGTCGTACATGAAGCGTTCTTTTATTGCGCGGTTGGTTTCATACATAAAATCGGTGGCATTCAATAACTCAGGAGTATTATAAGCATACGACCAGCCTATATTGGCAGTTCCTTCTACTCGTGGTTTGATGCTTGTGCCCCGTTTAGTTGTTATGAGAATAACTCCACCTGCCGCTTTGGAACCGTAAATAGAGGTGGCGGAAGCATCTTTCAGGATATCGATGCTCAAAATATCATTCGGGTTGATTGATGCAAGTACGGCATCTGTGTCGCCGGCACTATACTCTCCGGTCGATACATTCGAGAAACTGGAGGTAATCGGAAATCCGTCGACAATAATTAAAGGTTGCCGGTTGGACGCTCCTCCTCTGATTTGTAGGTTTACCCTTCCTCCCGGTTGTGCAGAGGCGAGGGTAGTCGTTAACCCTGCTGCTTTTCCTCCAAGAAACTGGGTAATGGTAGCTCCTCCAACCGGAGGGATCGAATTCATATTTACACTGGTATGCGATCCTGTTATTTCTCTTCTTTTTAATGTCCCGTATCCGATAACGACAACTTCTTCTAATGTTTTTGAATCCTCTTTGAGGATCACTTTAATATTTGTTTTGTTTCGGACGGAAATTTCTTGTGGTATATATCCCAAATAAGATATGAGCAGAACTGTGCCGGGTTCGGTATTTATTAAAAATTCACCGTCCGCATTGGTTATAACACCTTTGGAAGAACCTTTGACTGAGACGTTGGCTCCTATCAGAAATTCACCGTTTTCATCCAGTACGATGCCCGAAACTAAGATGGTTTGTTTCTCTTCCTGTTGTTTTCGTGTATTGAGAATGATATTTTTATTTTCAATCTGATAATGCACGGAGGTATTGGTAAGTGCAGAATGCAACACACTTTTTACATCTCCGGTTTTTAGAGAAGCGGACGATAATTTCATCTCTACGTCTATTTCCGTTTCATTATAAACGAATAAGTAATCAGATTGTTTTTCAATCTGTTGAATCAGTTCCGCCAGGGTTAGTTCACTTTGGGGCAATTGAATGGATTGTGCACTGGCTATAGGGCTGACAAAGCATAGTGCCATTACAGACAAATAGAAGAATAAACAGAATGTTTTACGATTGGCTGATCTTTTCATCTTGTATTTTATTTAATGGTTTTTATTATTACTCTTTTAATGGATTATATATGTTTGTGTTTTTTCATCTTTTGTGACAGAGAACCTGTAGTTCTTTTGTAATATGGAAAGTATATGGTCTATGCCATCTTTATTCCTGAATTTACCGGTGCACATTTGTGTTCCTAATTGAGGATTTTTCAATTTGATATTGACTTCGTGTAATAGGGATAGATGACTAAATACATTTGATAAGGGTTGATTTTTGAAAGAATAAATGCCGACTTTCCATAAAAAATCTTCATCTGCATCAATTGGAGAACGAATAAGAGATCCATTGTATAATTCAACTTTTTCATTCGGTTGAAGATTCATAAGTTCCGTTTCATTTTTATTTGTAAGATTAACGGACCCTTCAAGTAGGGAACATTCAAATAACCCCGAGTTCCGATAAGCAAAAACATTGAAAGAAGTACCCAGAACTGTAATATCGTATATTTCCGTCTGGACGATAAAGGGACTCTTTTTATCTGGTGCAACGTCGAAATAGGCTTCTCCATCCAGGTCTACTATCCGGGAATTCATTTTTTTATTATTCCGGAAAGATAACATAGAGTTGGAGTTCAACCAGACTTTAGTTCCATCCGACAAAACCAGTTCCAGTCGCTGTCCCTGTGGGCAGGTGATCGTTTCTACTGCTATTTGAGATACATCATTCGATTGTAAAAGAAAACTTAATCCTATACTCAGCAGTATCAGGGATATAGCTGCAACTCTCCACAGAATGTTTATTGTTGAAAGCTTTCTCATTTTTTTATCAGAAATAAATTCTGCATTCCATATAGAAATATCGTAGAGTTTTCTGAGTTCCAGAAACTCCCTTTTGTTTTTTTCTTCTTTCTCTATCCATTCCATTACTTCTTCTCTTTCTTGGGAGGATATTATTCCTTTGAGGTATTTCTCAATTGTTTTGTGGTTCATATCTATGCCTTTTATAATTAATACGGACGAAATAGCCCCATCCCTAAAAATGGAGCATTCTTTTTTTATCTTATTTTTTGAAACGATAGAATACAATAGGGAAGGAACTTTGAATCTCAAAGTTCCGTTTAGAGGGGGTGGTTTGTGTATTTAAGAATATAAAAATAATATAACAGGTAAATAATCTTTCAATTTCTTTCTCAGTAAAGATAAAGATTTTGTTATATGATATTCTACGGATTTCACACTAATTTCTAATTCTTCAGCTATTTCATTCGCTGATTTATTTTCAATGCGACTGAGCTGGAATATCAATTGTGTCTGTTCCGGTAGTTGTTTCAGGGTATTGTTCACTATTTTTTGTATATCGGAAATAAAGAGTTCCTGAGGAACTGTCGACTCAAGTAGTGATATCCGGAAGTCCAGTTCTCGTAGAGATATTTCGGCCAGTTTTTCCTGTGTTTTTATATTTACCTGTGTTTTTCTTAAATGATCGAGGCATTTGTTCCGGATAATAGTTAAAAGAAAGGCTTTTTGTTGTACGGCTGTATATGAATCATCCCAGTTTTCCCATAGTTTCGTAAGTGCTTCCGATGCAATGTCTTCCGACAAGTATTGATCTTGTACGTAGGATTGTGCATACAAAAAACAACGGCGAAAATAATTGTTGTAATTTTCGCTGAAAGTGAGGGCCTTGGAAGGACCGTTTTTGTTTGACTCCATTTTCCTTATAACCTTATTATGTACAAAAATAGCTTTTGGAGTTGAATAAAAAAAGTAATCTTACTTTTATAAATACGTATTAGAGAGGGTATACCCTAAAGTAACAGGATAAAAAAATAAAAGGATCAGAAATCTATTCCTGATCCTTTTATTGATATTTGAGGTTCCTGGCGGATTCGAACCGCCGTACACGGTTTTGCAGACCGCTGACTAAGCCACTCATCCAAGGAACCAATTTGTTTCAAATAACGTTTTATCGTTTTGCGAGTGCAAAGAAAAGGATTATGTTTGGATTATGCAAATCTTTTTCATTCTTTTTGCAGGCGTTGATAGTTGCAGAACTAAGGAAAAAGAAGTTACTTTGTCTCCTGTTAGTTATAAAAATGAAAGGATGAATTATATTGAGACAGAAATCCCGGGTGTGTGGATTATTGAACCTAAGGTTTTTAATGATGCACGGGGATATTTTATGGAAGCTTGGAAGAAAGAAGAGTTCGAGCAACATATCGGTAAAATAAATTTTATTCAGGATAATGAATCCTGTTCTTCCAGGGGCGTACTTCGTGGATTACATTACCAGTTGGCTCCTTATTCGCAGTCGAAGTTGGTACGGGTGATCACCGGACGTGTTCTGGATGTAGCGGTGGATATCCGTGTCGGTTCTCCGACATTCGGAAAATATGTAGCTGTCGAACTTTCAGCAGAGAATAAACGTCAGTTCTTTATTCCCCAGGGATTTGCTCATGGATTTCATGTATTGAGCGACGAAGCTGTATTTACTTATAAAGTAGATAATTCTTACATGCCGAGTCATGAAAGGGGACTTCGTTTTGATGATCCTTCGATTGGGGTCGATTGGAGGATTACCAACACGGAAACTCTAACTTTATCAGAGAAAGATATAAAAGCGCCTCTTTTAAGTGAGGCAGAATATAATTTTACATATAAAAAATACGGACGATGAAGACTTATCTGGTTACGGGTGCCGCTGGTTTTATTGGTGCCAACTTTATCAAATATATGCTGGCAGAGCATCAGGATATAAAGATTGTAGTTCTCGACTTGCTTACTTATGCAGGTAATTTGGGTACAATAGTAGGAGATATCGATGGCAAACGTTGTGAGTTTGTAAAGGGGGATATCTGTGACCGTACGCTGGCTGATGAACTTTTTGCAAAGTATAATTTCGATTATGTAGTCAATTTTGCTGCAGAAAGCCATGTAGACCGTAGTATTGAAAATCCGCAGTTGTTCCTGGTGACGAATATTCTGGGAACACAAAACCTGCTGGACGCTGCGCGCAAAGCCTGGGTGACGGGAAAAGAGGAGACCGGTTATCCGCAGTGGCGTGAAGGTGTTCGTTTCCATCAGGTATCGACGGATGAGGTGTATGGCAGTCTTGGTGCGGAAGGTTATTTCCATGAAACGACTCCATTGGACCCGAGAAGTCCGTACAGCGCTTCCAAGACCAGTGCAGATTTGTTTGTAAAGGCATATTCCGATACTTATAAAATGCCTGTAAGTATTACCCGTTGTTCCAACAACTATGGTCCCTATCATTTCCCGGAAAAGCTGATTCCGCTTATTATCAAAAATATTCTGGAAGGAAAATCTTTGCCGGTGTATGGCGACGGTACCAATGTCCGGGACTGGTTGTATGTGGAAGATCATTGTAAAGCTATCGATGCGGTTATCCATCGCGGTCGGGTAGGAGAAGTATATAATGTAGGCGGACATAACGAAAAGCAGAATATCGAGATTGTTAAACTGACCATTCAGACGATTCGTCAGTTGATGACTGAACACCCCGAATATCGTCAGGTATTGAAGAAGAAAGAGATCGGTCCTGCCGGAGAGATCAGGATCGACTGGATCAACGAAAGCCTGATCACTTTTGTGAAAGACCGTCTCGGACATGACCAGCGTTATGCTATCGATCCGACAAAGATCTCGGAAGAACTCGGCTGGACGCCTGAAACCAGTTTTGAAGTCGGTATTGTCAAAACAATCCGCTGGTATCTGGAAAACCAGCAATGGGTGGAAGAGATTACCGGTGGTGACTATATGAAATATTACGACCGGATGTATTCCGACCGTGAGTTATAAAATACTGGCTTCTCCATCCGGAGGAGTCGCTGAATGATTTGAGGAGAGGCTGCTCACCAGTTCGGGGGCAGTCTCTTTTATTTGATTGCGTATCGATTCCCGTATCTCTTTCCGGATGTTTGTCCGTGTGCTATCCAGTTCGGCTTCTTTAGCCGGTTTGAAAAGATCCTTGTAACGGCATTTTACAATCTTGTATTTGAAGTCGTCCAGGTTGCCGGTGATGTCTATTCCCAGTTTGAAAGGAACGGGCGACTTGAGTACGGATAAATGATAGTTGAATGTCATGTCTAGGTTATGTGTTCCTCCGACTGCCACTTTATATCTGTCCATTTCGACCAGGAAGGGGAATACTTCGATTTTATTGTCTTTGATGGCAAGGTCGACGGAGATACTGTCTATGACATTCCGTTTTTTATTTTTGAACATAAGCGTCTTGGATATTTCCGTAAAAGTCTCGCCGTCGAGCAGTACCATGTTTTCTCCATGCAGATAGCAGGCTGAATTTAAAGAAGGGAGATCGAGTGACATTACCGAATCCATTTTACAAGTAGCTGTTATCTGGCAGTCGACTACCCCCTCAAAAGAACGTAACATAGGGACCAGGGTATCGATGGCAGGATATAACCCGATTAGTTTCTCGACCATCACATCTTCCATTTCGATATCGAAACCGGCAGAGGCACCGCTCTCATCTTTAGCCGTGTAGAACATGGTCATATTTCCACTACCGATATTTGAATCCATCTTGAGGTTACTGAGGTTGATGCTTTGATCACGGATGATTACTTCACCGAGAACGTTACTAAGTTCGACATCTTTGAAATCGATCTTTTTTGCATCTGTGTGAAGCGTCATATCCAGGTAGGCCGGAATAACGAATACGCGATCTGCAGTGTCTAATGTTGCTGTAGCAATGGAGTCCTGTAATGTATGGGTATCCATCGTGACTAGATTTTCTTCGTCGATAACTGACTGGTCGGCAGTTGCGGAATGTAGCTCTGAATATTGCATGCCTGAGTTCATCGCTTTCATTAGCTGATTGCAGTCGATATAGTCGGATGTCAGGGAGAAGTTTCCCTGTAATTTCCCGCCGCGCAACATAGCCCGGCGGATCCGGGTTATTTCTCCGTTCAGCATGAAATCGCTTTTACCCAGATGCAGGTGAGCATTGGTAAGGGTAATATCGTTGGTATTGAACTTAATGGTGGTTTGGTCCATTCTCATAGGAACGGGTAAAAGGCGGCTGAATCCGCGCATTTTGTTGAAAGAAAGACTGCCACGGACTTCCCAACGGCGTAATAACTGTGTCGTTACATCAGTCGTGTCTACCTGTACCTGGGCGGGTGTTCTTGGGCGGCGTGTACGTGTTGCTCTTGCAGTTGTGGTATGAGTAGTCGTATCGGTCCGTGCCTGCCAGCGTTGACGCATTGCATCGCGGTAGGGAAGTGCTTCTATATTAAATGTATTTCCGGAGAGGATCATTCCGGTACGCATCGGTAGAATGAAATAACGAAGGGTATCAACTGAGATGGTAGCACCGGCAGTCGGTATACGTTTGTCGGATGCGGATGATTTGATACCGCCTTTCATGACTGTTTGTCCGGCAACCAGCCATACGGAATCGGGGAGGCGGGTACGCAGATAGTCAAATTTCAGTTGAGCAGTCATCGGGATAACAGCTGTCGTATCTATGACAGGAGATGTCTTTGCCTGTATTGCCAATCGGCTGATATTTGTGCTGATTGCATCCTGGTATTTGATGTTCAGGCTATCGACCGATAAAGTCATGCTTAACAGATCTTTATTTTCCAGATAAGAACTGCTTAGCTGCGTCGAGTCAACCGAGAAACCTGCATTGGTAATAAAAACATCCATTCCCAACGGCTTGCTATAGGCTTTCAACGTGTCAATGTTCAAACGACCGGAAGCATGTACTTTCCCGTATTGGCTGTTCAATAGATCGTCGACATTGAATGAGGCGGAAAGGTCGGCATCCATAGCTCCCTGAAGGAGCAATGTGTCCGGGTTCAGGAACTCTTTTGCCAGCCGTGTAAAATCGATCTTTCCTTTTATATTCGCATCTATATTGGGGGACGTCAGCAGGTTGGTGACTTTTCCGCTCATGTCCAGGGAGGTTGTCAAACCTTTTAATGTCAGTTGTTCCAATGACATGAAAGAAGAGTCGGGATACATACCGTTCAGGTGAAGATCCATATCCATCTGTATGGTGTCGATCCCTTGTTTGAGACCTTTGACGTGATAGGAGCCATTCTCTATTTTGCAGCATAGGTTTACAGAGGGCACAATGCTGTCGCCGAGGTAACCATGTATGTTGCCTTCCACAACGATTGCTCCTTTTGCCAGTGTTTTTTCTCTGTTCTGAAAATAAGCATCGGGAATGAATTTCAGCAAATCGTTCATGTCAGATACTTTGAGCCCTACCTCCATGTCTATTTTAGTCTGTTTTAGCGGAGGTACACTGCTGACAGAGCCGTTAGCCGTAAAAGGCAGGTCGTTTACCAGTAGTTCGGCATCGTTCAATGTGATTGTATTGAAGTTGTCAGAAAGTAAGAGCTGGCTTTTTAGTTTTAATGCCAGTTTGTTTTCCAATGTATAAGTCGGGCTGCTGAACAGGATGGAGGTAGAACCTGTTTCAATATCCAGTTTGTTTTTTCCGTTGGTTAGCGAGCCGTCGAGATTGAGGAAAAAGCCATTGATTTCGGCAAATAAATCTGCTTCATGGTCGTCGTAAGTGAAACGGCCGTTTGAGATACGGACTTTTTGCAGGTCGATGGGAGGCAACGGTTTTTTGTCGGTCTCGGCAGAATCCGTTTTGCTGGAATAAATATCCCAGTTAGCCGCTCCTTTTTTATTGACATAGCCGTAAAAGCGGGGTTCATCGATGCTGATCTCGCCTATGGTGATTTTGCCGCCGAAAAGGTAGTCGGTCGGTCGGAGGGAGATGACAGCCGTTTTGAATGCAAGTAACGAATCGGAGGAGATAGCCAGTTTTTCTTTATGTGCTGTAGAGTCTTCTGCTGCATGTGAGATCAGATGACCGTTCGTAAGCCGGATGCCCAGATGCGGGTATGTTTCGAAATAAGTGAGTTCGATCCGTTCGCAATCCAGGTGGGCATCGAGAAATTTATTAGTCTGTTCGATGACAAGCGGGGTCAGTTTCTCCGGAGGGAGGATACCCCAGTTCAGAATGCTGAACCCGATACCCGGAAGGATAAAGAACAGGGTAACGGCGATAACGATAATGGTTGTAACTAATTTTTTATTGATCTTCATATTGTCTTCATGTATTGGTCATACAAAAGTATGTAAATAAACCCATATCTTTGTACCTGATAAGTTTATTTAAAAGAATATAGGAATATGGATTTTCGTCTGAAGGTATTTTACAGCGTAGCGACTAACCTGAGCTTTACGAAAGCGTCAAAAGAGTTGTATATAAGTCAACCTGCTATAAGTAAACATATTCATGAGTTGGAGATGCAGTATAAGACGCCTCTGTTTGACCGTACAGGCAGCCGTATCATGTTGACACGGGCCGGAGAACTGTTGTTATCGCATACCAATACGCTGCTTGCCGCTTACCGGCAACTGGACTTCGAGATGAACCTGCTGACCGACAATATCTGTGGCGATCTGCGCCTGGGTGCTAGTACTACGATTGCCCAATATGTTTTACCACCTATATTATCTACTTTTATCAGGAAATTCCCCGATATCCGTGCTTCTTTACTGAACGGTAACAGCCATGATATTGAAAAGGCTTTGTGTGAGGGTAAAATCACTTTGGGGCTGGTGGAAGGAAATGCCCGTCAAAGTTCTCTTCATTATACGCCTTTTATGAAAGACGAATTGGTTGTGATTACGCATACCGGTAGCAAACTGGCTCATTTTGAAGAACTGTCGCTGGAACAACTTTGCACACTTCCGCTGGTGCTCCGGGAAAATGGTTCGGGAACATTAGCGGTTTTGGAATCAACGCTTGCCGAACATCAGATCAAATTATCGCAGTTAAATGTGCTGATGCAGTTAGGAAGTACCGAAAGTATCAAGTTATTTCTTGAAAACTCGGATGCTTTGGCTATCGTATCGGTGCGTGCCGTTACCCGCGAGCTGATGTCAGGTACCTTGAAAGTGATCGATATCACGAATTTTTCTGCCGAACGTATGTTCTCCTTTGTACAGTTGCAGGGGCAAAGCGGAGGACTGGAAGAAAGTTTTATCCGGTATATGCAGGCATATAAATGATATCAGATATGGATGCCGTAATCATGTTTCACTTCATCCATCACAAAAGTACTTTCCAGCGATCCGAGGCTGTCGATTGTCCCCAGAACGTTCAGGATAAACTCCTGATAGTATTTCATATTGGGGGCATGTATCTTTAGCAGGTAATCATAACTGCCCGATATGTTGTAACATTCGGTTACTTCAGGAATATCTTGTATGACTCGTGTGAAATCGGTCGCTATTTCTTTGTTGAGCTTACTGAGTTTGACCCGGCAAAAGACGACAAAACCCAAATTCAGTTTTTCTGCATCCAATACGGCAATATACTTCTTTATATACCCTCCGTTCTCCAGGCGTCTGAGGCGTTCGAAGACGGGTGTCGACGAAAGGTTTACCCGGGCGGCAAGCTCTTTGGTCGTTAGTCGTGCATTTTCTTGTAGCGTACGGAGGATTTGTAAATCCTTTTTATCCAAAGTCTCCATAGAATAAAATTCTTTTATCTGATCTTTTTTAACTGTTGTCTGGTTCGTTTATTCTGTATGATACTGCAAAAATAGGGTTATTTTCTATATTTATAATATTTCTTGTTTGATATTTCTGTGTATGATAACTTTGCTGGAAAATAATCCGATAATAAATCAAACTAAAAAGAATAAGATCATGGCAAAAAGAGAATTACATTTCGAGACATTACAGCTTCATGTAGGGCAGGAACAGGCCGATCCGGCAACAGATTCACGTGCAGTGCCCATTTATCAGACAACTTCTTATGTATTTCATAACTCGGCACATGCCGCTGCACGTTTCGGTTTGCAGGATCCGGGTAATATATACGGACGTCTGACCAATTCGACACAAGGTGTTTTCGAGCAACGTGTAGCCGCTCTTGAAGGGGGCGTGGCCGGGTTGGCTGTAGCTTCCGGTGCGGCTGCTATTACATATGCATTTGAAAACATTGCCCGTGCCGGTGACCATATTGTCGCTGCTAAAACTATTTATGGGGGAAGTTATAATTTGTTGGCACATACGTTGCCTACTTATGGAATAACTGCAACTTTTGTCGATCCTGCCGATCTGTCGAATTTCGAGAAAGCTATTCAACCGAATACGAAGGCTATTTTCATCGAGACTCTCGGAAATCCGAATTCCAATATTATCGATATAGAAATTGTTGCTGATATCGCTCATCGTCATCAAATCCCTTTGATTGTCGATAATACTTTCGGTACTCCTTATCTGATCCGCCCGATCGAGTACGGTGCTGATATTGTGGTACATTCTGCAACTAAGTTTATAGGTGGTCACGGAACATCGTTAGGTGGTGTGATTGTTGATTCCGGTAAATTCGACTGGGTTGCCTCCGGTAAGTTCCCGCAACTGACGGAACCGGATCCGAGTTATCATGGTGTACGTTTCGTCGATGCAGCAGGTCCGGCGGCGTATGTGACCCGTATTCGCGCCATCTTACTGCGTGATACAGGGGCTTGCATCAGTCCTTTCAATGCATTCATTTTATTACAAGGACTGGAAACGCTTTCATTACGTGTGGAACGTCATGTGGAAAATGCCCTGAAGGTTGTGAATTTTCTGAAAGACCATCCGAGAGTGAAAAAAGTGAATCATCCGTCATTGCCGGATCATCCCGACCATGCTTTATACAAGCGGTATTTCCCGAAAGGTGGCAGTTCTATTTTTACCTTTGAAATAAAGGGAGGACAAGAGGAAGCGCACCGTTTCATCGACAGCCTGGAGATTTTCTCTTTGTTGGCAAACGTTGCCGATGTTAAATCCCTTGTTATTCATCCGGCAAGTACGACACACTCGCAACTTAGTGCCGAAGAACTTGCCGATCAGGAAATCTATCCGGGAACAGTTCGTTTATCGATCGGAACGGAGCATATAGATGATTTGCTTGCAGATCTGGAGGAAGCGCTTGCTAAAATCTGAACAATTGGAAAGAGGGGAATGTTATAACTTCAAGTTATCAGCTATTCCATAATGTGATTGGTGCGATATCTTTTTTAAGTCTACCTTTGCGCCATCAAAAATAAAGGATAACTAAGATATTATAGTAATGAATACAATTGAACAAGTACTTACGAAGTATAACAAATCTCTTTTCATTCTTCTTTTTATTTTTTGTCTGATGCCTTTTGTTTCACCTGCAGTTGCCCTGTTCCTGGGGCTTGCGCTGGGAATGACAGCCGGACAACCTTTCCCGAAATTCAGTAAGAAGACTTCTAAATATTTATTGCAGTTCTCTGTCGTTGGTCTGGGATTCGGAATGAATCTGCATGAATCGCTGAGAACGGGAAAAGAAGGGATGCTTTTCACTGTCGTGTCGGTTGTTGCAGTTTTGGCGTTAGGTATGTATCTGGGTAAAAGGTTGATGATGGATCGTAAAACGGCCTATCTGATCTCTGCCGGGACTGCTATTTGCGGAGGAAGTGCTATTGCAGCCGTTGCACCGGTAGTGAAAGCCAATGATAACGAGATGTCGATGTCGTTAGGGACTATTTTTATTCTAAATGCGATTGCGTTGTTTATCTTTCCGCCTATCGGTCATTTACTGGGATTAAGCCAGGAACAGTTTGGTATGTGGGCGGCTATTGCCATACATGATACAAGCTCGGTGGTAGGAGCCGGTGCCGCTTATGGTGAACAAGCGCTTGAAATAGCAACGATGGTTAAGTTGACGCGGGCGTTATGGATCATTCCTGTGACAATTGCTACTATGTTTATTTTTAAACAGAAAGGTGCGAAGATCAGTATCCCCTGGTTTATCTTTTTCTTTATTTTGGCTATGGTGGCAAATACCTTCCTGACAATTCCTGAAACGATAACGAGTTCGTTAGTCTGGTTGGCAAAGAAAGGGTTGACAGTTACTCTGTTTCTGATCGGGGCGGGGCTATCGAGAAAAGTAATTAAGCAGGTCGGAGTTCGTCCGATGGTTCAGGGAGTTATTCTTTGGGTATTTATCGGATTGATCAGTTTAGGGGTAATAATGTTGGTTTAATTGTTTTTTATTACCTTTGCCCCTCAAAAGTTGACAGTTGACAGTTGATGATTGACAGTAAGAAATGGTTACGACCTGTCGGCTGTTATTTATCAACTGTCAACTGTCAGTTGTCAACTGATTAAATATTATGGCTTCAAAAGTAACAAAAGGCATTATAATTTCGTTTTGGGTGCTGTTCGTTGCAGTAGTAGGGACTGTGTTCCTGTTGTTTACAGCTATTGCAAATGGTTCGATCGGGTATATGCCCCGTGTGGAACAGCTGGAAAATCCTATCGACAAGTTCGCTTCCCAGATCATTTCTGCAGATGGAAAAACGTTGGGTAGTTATGCGCATAGTCAGGATAACCGTATTATGGCAAATTACAAAGACCTTTCGCCCGACCTGGTGAAAGCCCTGATCGCTACTGAAGATATCCGTTTTGCAGAGCATAGCGGTATCGATGCGCAGGGATTGTTCCGTGCTGTTGTGAAACGTGGTCTCCTGATGCAGAAGAGTGGTGGAGGCGGTAGTACCATCACCCAGCAGTTAGCTAAGCAGCTTTTTTCACCAAGTGCTGACAATTTTATGGAACGTTTGTTCCAGAAGCCGATTGAATGGGTAATAGCCGTTCAGTTGGAACGTAATTATACGAAGGAAGAGATCGTCAGCATGTATCTGAATAAATTTGACTTCCTGTATAATGCGGTTGGTATTCAATCGGCTGCACGTGTTTATTTTGGAACGACTCCTAAGAATCTGAAAATAGAAGAAGCCGCGACACTGGTCGGAATGTGTAAAAACCCTTCTTATTTCAATCCGAAGCGTCAGAATGAACGTACACGCGGACGCCGTAATACAGTGTTGGAACAAATGGAAAAAGCCGGTTATATTTCCCGTGCCGAATGTGATTCGTTAAAGGCATTGCCATTGACTCTTCGTTTCAGTCGTATGGATCACAAGGATGGTCCGGCTCCTTACTTTCGTGAGTATCTGCGTATTCTGATGACTCGCAATAAACCTGATCGCAGTGAGTATAAAGGATGGCGGAGACAGCAATTTTATGAAGATTCTCTGGCTTGGGAAACCAATCCTCTGTATGGCTGGTGTAACAAGAATAAGAAAGCTGTGGACGGTAAGTATTATAATCTCTATACGGATGGTTTGAAAATATATACAACGATCGATTCCCGTATGCAGCAGTATGCGGAAGAAGCCGTTCGCGAACATTTCAGTAAAGATTTGCAACCTGCTTTCTTCCAGGCTAACAAAAAGAAGAAACAGGCTCCTTTCTCCATAGACCTTCGTCCGGGTGAAGTAGATACGATTATGATGCGTGCTATGCATCAGACCGATCGTTACCGGGCCATGAAAAATGCAGGTGAAAAGGAGGATGAGATACGTAAAGTGTTCAATACACCAGTTGATATGCGTGTGTTTTCATGGAGCGGACCGATCGATACGATTATGTCGCCGATGGATTCTATCCGTTACCATAAAAGTTTCCTGCGTACTGGTTTTATGTCGATGGACCCGCGTACCGGTTATGTAAAAGCCTATGTAGGTGGTATCGATTATAATGACTTTCAGTATGATATGGTGAATGGCGGACGTCGTCAGATTGGTTCGACCATTAAGCCGTTCCTTTATTCGCTGGCTATGATTGAAGGATTCAGCCCGTGTGATGAAATGTTGCATGTGCAAAACACCTATTTTGACGAGAATGGTATTCCCTGGACTCCACGTAATGCCAGTGCTAAACGGGTTGGTGAACAGGTCTCTATTCAATGGGGTTTACAGAATTCGGATAACTGGGTGACGGCATGGCTGATGAGCCAGATGTCTCCTTATACCTTCGTGCGTTTGCTTCACTCTTTTGGTTTGAAGAATCAGATGGACCCCGTGATCTCGATTTGTCTCGGTACACCGGACGTCTCGGTCAGTGAGATGGTAAGTGGCTATTCCGTCTTTGCGAATAAAGGTATTCGTTCGGAACCGATTTATGTGACCCGTATCGAGGACTCCTATGGAAACACGATTGCCAGCTTTAATTCTCAGATGAGCGAGGTGTTGACGGAAGATGCCTCTTATAAAATGCTTCATATGTTGAAGAATGTGATCGATGGGGGAACAGGCGGCCGTATCCGTTTCCGTTATGGGATCAAGGCTCCGATGGGTGGTAAGACCGGTACGACGCAAAACAACTCCGACGGTTGGTTCATGGCTTTTACACCCAGCCTGGTCTCGGGATGTTGGGTCGGTGGCGAAGAACGTTCTATCCACTTCGACCGTTTGTCAGAAGGACAGGGAGCAAGTATGGCGCTGCCTATCTATGGTTTGTTCATGCAGAAAGTATATGCTGACAAGACGCTCGGCTATTCGGAAGAGGAAGATTTTGATGTTCCTGAGCAATATGCCGATCCTTGTAAAACAGCGACAGAGGAAGAACGCAAGAGTATTCCGGCAGATGTCGGCGGTATCGATAAAATGTTTGAATAGCAGACCGGATTAGTTGAAATACAACTCCCGCAAATCTAAATTATTTATTAGATTTGCGGGAGTTCCTTTTTTAGGATAAACTGAACTTATTCCTAAGGAAAGTGGTTTACTGATTATAAAGTGATATAACATGAATTTCAGACACAAATATGTATTGGCAATCGATCAGGGAACGACAACTTCCCGGGCCATCCTGTTTAATCGTCAGGGACAGGTCATCACACTTTCCCAGAAAACATTCCAGCAGTACTTTCCTAAGCCGGGCTGGGTAGAGCATGATCCGAACGAAATCTGGTATACACAATCGCTAGCGATCAAGGAGGCGATGGCAAAAGCCGACGTGACGGATACCCATATTGCCTGTATCGGCATTGCCAACCAACGGGAGACAACGATCGTCTGGGATCGCGAGACGGGTTTTCCAGTTTACAATGCGATCGTGTGGCAGGATCGTCGTACGGCTGATTACTGTGAGGAGTTAAAGGCGGAAGGTTATTCCGATTTTATCCAGCAAAAGACAGGATTGGTGATAGATGCTTACTTTTCGGCAACCAAAGTCAAGTGGATACTGGATCATGTAAAAGGTATTCGTGAACGGGCGGAGCGGGGAGAACTTTGTTTCGGAACGGTCGATTCCTGGCTGGTCTGGAAACTGACGCGGGGATCGCAGTTCATAACCGATGTTACGAATGCTTCCCGGACCATGTTATTTAATATAAATACCTTGCAGTGGGATCAGGAGTTGCTCGATCTATTTACGATTCCGTCTTCCATGCTGCCGGAGGTTAAGAGCAGCAGCGAGGTGTATTGCGAGACATCTTCACCTATATTCAAGACAGGTATTCCGGTTTCCGGAATGGCGGGCGACCAGCAGGCGGCTTTGTTCGGCCAGTTATGCCTGGAAGAAGGAATGATGAAGACGACCTACGGAACCGGTTGTTTTATGATCGTAAATATCGGAGACAAGCCGGTACTTTCGCAGAATAACTTGTTGACGACGATTGCCTGGAAGCTAGGCGATAAGGTGACGTATGCACTTGAAGGCAGCGTGTTTGTCGGTGGTGCAGCTATCCAGTGGCTTCGTGACGGTATCGGGTTGATCCCGAATGCTCCGGTGACGGAACAGATGGCAAAATCGGTTCCCGACAACGGCGGTGTCTATTTTGTTCCGGCGTTGACCGGTTTGGGAGCCCCTTATTGGGACCAGTATGCACGTGGTGCGATCATAGGCATAACCCGTGGTACGACGGCAGCACACCTGACACGTGCAGCTCTGGAAGGTATTTGCTATCAGGTGTACGACGTCCTGATCGCGATGGAGAATGATATTCATGCCAAACCAAAGGAGATCCGTGTGGATGGCGGTGCGATTGCGAATAATTTCCTGATGCAGTTCCAGGCAGATATCAGTCGGTGTCCCGTGGTGCGTCCCAGCATCATTGAAACAACGGCTTTAGGAGCCGCTTATCTGGCAGGGCTGGCCGTGAACTATTGGAAGGATATGGATGAACTGAAAGAACAATGGTCGCTCGATACTATATTTACCGCCAAGATGAAGCCTGAAACTGCTCTGGCTTTGCTGACAGACTGGCATAAAGCTGTCGGCCGGACGATGAATTGGGCGATGGACAGCGAAATATAAAAGAGATGACACCTTTTTTTGCAGAATTTATAGGGACGATGTTGCTTCTCCTGATGGGAGGAGGAGTGGTTGCCAATGTTTGCCTGGCGAAGACCAAAGGGTATGGTGCCGGGTGGCTGGCTATCACTACAGCCTGGGCGTTAGGTGTCTTTATCGGGGTCGTTGTGGCAGGACCTTATAGCGGTGCCCATCTGAACCCTGCCGTTTCGATCGGTTTGGCGATCGGGGGGACTTTTCCCTGGAGCGAAGTGCCTGTTTATATTCTTGCACAGTTTTTGGGGGCAGCGGCCGGAGCTTTGATTGTCTGGCTCGTTTATAAAGATCATTTTGATGCGACGGATGATCAGGGAATAAAACTGGGGGTATTCTGTACGAATCCGGCCATCAGTAATCCGCTGATCAATTTCCTGACGGAGATGGTAGGAACATTCGTCCTGATGTTTGTCGTTTTCTATATAACGGATGGAGAACTGACCTACGACAGTAACAGTACTTTACCTATAGGACTGGGGTCGGTAGGGGCTATTCCGGTTGCTTTTACCGTTTGGGTGATCGGCCTTTCGTTAGGTGGCCCGACGGGATACGCCATCAATCCGGCACGTGACCTGGCTCCCCGTTTTATGCACATGATTCTCCCGATTAAAGGAAAAGGAAGCAGCCATTGGGAATATGCCTGGATCCCCGGAATTGCACCGCTTGTAGGATCTGCCCTGGCTGCGATGCTTTATTATGTGCTGAAATAGAGTATCGAAGCTCTTTTATTTTATACATAAAAGTGGTATATTCGTGGTATTATTCCGAAAGAGGAATGACAACCAGATTCAACTTAAGTATATTGAAATGAGAATAGCCACTTTGATTTTAGCCCTTTGTCTGATACTGTCCGGATGTGGAAATCATAATAGCCCAGGTGACCAAGCCGTTTTGTCTCCGGATTCATTATCTGAATTTCATAATCGGGCGCAATTACTGTTCGATGAAGCCCGTGAACAACAGAAAGGAGAAAATTACTCCGCCGCCATATCCGCTTATCAACAACTCATCTCTCTGGAACCGGCGGATGATGACATGAAGCCGGTTGTCGCTTTGATGGACGATGGATTTCTACAATTGGTCTATTGCTATATCTTTGCCGGGCAACGGAAAGATGGAGCAGATTATTTCAACCATATATATAAGGAAAAGAAACTTTGGTTTGTACGGAATCATCCACGTAGCGTGGAAATTTGTACTGCTTATTCCCTCTATGAAGCTACACGTCTGGAAGATGCCGTTGCTTTAGTGGACCGTGCATTATCCCGTGAGGAGGAAGGCAGAGAAAATGAACAGCTTTACGTGGATAATGGAATTGCCTCCGTCATTTACAATCAGGCTGGTGAAATACGTAAAGCGATTAGCTGTGGAGAACGGAGTTTGGAGATCATAAGGATTCTGGAAGATCAGTCAAAGATCGTGTTCGTACTGGGAAATCTGATCTATCAATATCAGCAGGTTGGAGAGTTTGAAAAAGCTCTTGCTGTTTATGAAGCTTTACTGGCTTCCGGTGAGGGAGAAAAGAACCCTTACGGGCTATGTGCTGCCGAGACTAATGTAGTTCTTCTTTATGATGAATGGGGATTAGAGGAAGAAGTGGAGGTTCATCTCAATAAAGCCCGTGAAGCTGCTGAACTGAGTGGTGTTCCTGATGCTCTCTTGCGGGTGGATAATTTGTCTGCTTATTATGCCCTTCAAAGTGGGAAATATGATAAAGCCAGTGTTTTACTGGATAGTCTGCAGGTTCGTATGCCGGATCGTTCACAAAATTCGTTTTATCATGAGTTTTATGATAATTATGCCTGTATCTTGGCTGTTGGTGAAACGAAAGGAGAGAATGTTCAGGCGGTTATCAGGGCACGCGAATTGATCGGACAGCTGAAAGATAAACCGTTGAACAACCTGTCGGTCCTGACTTATCGTTTGTTGGGTGATGTTTTGGCGGAAGGAGGAGAGCGGGAATTGGCTATTGATGCTTATCTGGCTTGTACAGAGTATATTCAAAAGAATCAATTGGTCAATCAGCAACGCCTGGTCTATTATGCATTGGGAAGATTGTACGCAGAAACAAAGCGCCCGGACGAATCTTCCCGTTATCTTCTGATGACTCACCAGGCAGGGCTGGTATTCACTGAACGGCGGAATGCCGGACTGATGTCGCAGTTCCGTGTCAGATATGAAACGAGGGAAAAGGAACAGGATAACCGGTTGTTACGTTCTGAACTGCAATTACAGAAACGTACCACGCAATATTATGTACTGATCGGTATAGTATCTTTCCTGTTGGGTACGGCTTTCCTGTTTTGGCTGATCCTGCGCCATCGTGCTTTGCGATTGCGTCATGAGTCGAATCTTCGTCAAATGTTAGCCGAGTGGCAAAATATGAACCGTAAAAACGAAGAACTTCGTTTGCAGATAGAAAAGGCAGATGCCCAACATTCCATGCAGGAGGTGATTAACAGTTTGTCTCCCCGTCTGTTGACTAATGAAGAAGAACAGGAATTCCGGCGTCAGTTCTGTCTTCTTTATCCATCCTTCCTGTCGGGGCTGAGGAAGGTTTGTCCCACAGTGACCCGTAGTGAGGAACTATTGGTGATGCTTGTCCGCCTGCATCTATCTTCCGATGAAATAGCGTTCGCTTTAGGAAATAACCGGGCAAGTGTGAATACATCCCGTTTCCGTTTCCGGAAGAAGCTGGGACTTGAAAAGGAGGTATCGCTGGAAGATTATATAGACAGTCTCTGAAAAATTATAAATCAGGGCCTTATTCTTTGCTGTCGTAATTGTCTATTGGATTGTCTATAGCCATTTTTAGGAAATGGCATAGGCTTTATATAGTTTCGTTTTTTGTATATGAACCTGAATCATAGTTACCACTAAATATGAATTAAAATTAGCGAACATGAAAACTATTACATTTTCAAATTTGAGCAGATTATCTTTATTAAGGCGATTGTTTACTATTACCAGTATTATCTTTTCAGTGATGATCTTATTTGCGGCTTGCAGCGATGATGACGAGCCGTGTCCGGCACAGCATCCTGGGGTGGCTGTTTGTTTGAAAAGCCAGACAAATAGCTGGCGTACTGCTTTGAGTTATTATGCGACAAACCAGCTCGAAGCGAAGGGGTTGACTTATTCTACCTACGTGGCGAAAGATGCCGCACAGCAAGCTCATCAGATCAAGATGGCTGTCGAAGCTGGTTGCCAGGCATTGGTAGTGGTTCCCGAAGGTATTGGTAAAGAGGCACTCGATGTCGCTCTTTCGGCAGGGATTCCGGTTGTAATGTTTGAGGATGGAATTATAGACGGATACGCAGCCCTGGTGCAGGGTGATAACGGGGCAGCCGGAAAGAATGCTGCCGATTATATAGCATCGAAAGGAACTGTGCATGTGGTTGCTTTCGAAGTAACGCAAGATCCGGCATCGAGTGAAGCCCGTGTCGGTGCATTTACGGAGGAGATGAGATCCAAATCACCTTCTACTCAGGTGACAACACAATCCCTGTCATTATACACAAGTGCCGATGGTAAGGCTGCGGCTGCCGGTATTTTAGCCAGTGATCCGTCTGTAGATGCCTTTTATGCTCAGGACGATGAAGTGGCGGCAGGTGTGATTGAAGCCATCGGTGAATCTGGCCGTAACGATATCAAAGTAGTTGTCGGTTGCGGCGGATCGCAGACTTTCTTTTCACTGATCCTTTCAACAACGGTCACGGATGTAGCGACAACGCTTTATTCTCCGTCCATGATTACCAAATGTATAGATCTGGCGGATGATATACTGAAAGGTAAGTCTCCGGAAGAAAAGCAAATCGTGATGCCTGCAACAGTCGTGAATAAAGAGAATGTCCGGGAATATCAGGATAGTAATTCGCCTTACTGACCTGTATAGTTGTCGATTCGTGCACAGGAGTATTTTTAAATCAGTTTCCGTATCACTTTTATAACCTCCGGAATAGAGGCTTCTACTTCCGGAGTCAGTTCTATATTTACTTCATTCAGATTGGCTGCCGATACGACGATAAGATGGACCTCCGGCAGGTCGCCGGTCAGGATCATTGTTTCGATCATGTCGCGGAGACCAATTTCGTGTGCACTCATCAAGGGAGGGTAATCGCTGGCGTATTTCGGACGGATGAGGCGGACCGTTCCCGGCGGATGGGTGTCGAGGGTGGCATCTACCATGATGATATGGTCATACCCCGTCAGCCAGCTGATCAAATGCAAGCCTCCTGTCCCGCCATCCATTAGGGTGACATGGGCGGGAAGCGTTTCTTTCTCCAGAGCACGGATCACGTGGATACCGACTCCTTCGTCTTTCAGCAATAAATTGCCGACACCTAATATAAGAGTTTTCTTTTCCATTCTATAGTTCTTTTCCTTGTAGGATATATTGCTACCTGAGATACGGGTGTATGAGGAACAAGCATACACTCGTATGTCCACCTGGCATATTCCCGTATGTTTGGCAGACATACGCCCATATGTTCACCTGACATACGCTCGTATGTCCGTCTGCAATATCAGTCATTTTTTTTAGCTATTTTGGTGATTGTTTCGGCAGTCTCCGCTATTTCTTCCTTATCGGCGATATCCTCTTCAATAAACTTCCAGCCACCGATGATCGAGGATGTTTCACCGCGTTGTTCGATGTAATCGTGGTAGAATACCAGATATACATGGACAATGGCAAAGAGAATAAAGAACCACATCAGGAAATGATGGATCTGACGTGCCATCAAATCGCCGCCCATCAACGGGATGGTCCAGGCAAACAGTTGGGGGAAGACCGACTGGCTCATTTTGGCATACAATCCGAAACCTGTAATACTTTGCAACAAGAATGCCCAGAATGTACCGAAGTAGATCAGGCTTGCCAGCGCATTATGGCCGATACTTTCTACCGGTTTGTTCTTTATCATCAGGATGTCGACCTTTATTACTTCCAGTACTTCCTGCCACTGTGATTTCTTTAATGGAATGAAGTTTGTCCACCGGGCAAAGCGGTTTCCCACGAATCCCCAGTACAGGCGGAACACAAAGTTGAAGAAGAACACGAATGCCGCTACAAAATGGATGAAACGGACTACGCCGAACCAATAGCTGAAATAGGCTTCCGAAGCGTTCAGTATGGCTGGCGGATCGGCAATAATGAATCCGGTGATGCACAGTATGACGATACACAAGGCATTCACCCAATGGTAGATACGTACGGGAAGTTCCCATACGTATACTTCAGTAAGACGTTTTTTACGACTTTTCATAGCAATACTATTTAGAACGTATCCATTTGGTGCACATACTTTCCTTCCTCGTCATACAGATGCACGGCGCAAGCCAGGCACGGGTCGAAGGAATGGATTGTCCGTAGGATTTCGAGCGGCTGGTTGGCATCGTGTATCGGTGTGCCGATCAGGGCCGATTCATAGGGCGAAAGGTTGCCGCTTTCATCCCTGGGCGAGGCGTTCCAGGTGGTAGGAACTACCATCTGGTAGTTTTTCACCCGGTTGTTCTCTATCACGATGAAGTGAGCGAGGGCACCACGCGGAGCTTCTGTCAGTCCTACGCCTTGCGCCTTCTTCGGCCAGTTCTCGTTTTCCCACATCACTGGATTAGCCATACGCGAATCCCCGTTCTCCAGGTTTTTCATCAACTGGTCGAAGAACTCGAGCGACCAACCGGCAACAAGCTGTGTCTCGATACCACGGGCGGCCGTGCGTCCCAGTGTGGAGAAGAGAGCTTCAGCCGGGAGATTAAGCTGTTTCAAAACATTGTCGACAGCTGTTTTCTGCGGTTCTTTACCTGCTGCGTATGCTACGATCAGGCGGGCAAGAGGACCTACTTCCATCGGCTGACCTTTCCAACGCGGCGTTTTGATCCAGCTATATTTATCTTCTACATTCAGGTGTTTATAAGGTGGTTTCGGACCGGTGTATTCCAGATTTGTTTCTCCGTCGTACGGATGTAAACCGGCTTTGTCGCCTTCTGTATATTTATACCAGGAATGATAGATATATTCTTTTATCTCTTCCGAAGAGTTGGCGTCTACCGGATGGACCTTGCTCAGGTCACGGTCGAGTACGATACCCCGCGGACTCAGATAATCCTCTATACCGGCATATCCGTGCAACGGGAAATCTCCATAAGACAGATAATTGCTTACGCCTCCTCCGATCTTGCTCCATTCGTCTTTATAGACTTCGGCTATCATCAGCAGGTCAGGGATATATACCTGATCGATAAAGTCTTTTCCTTCCTGGAGTTTCTGTTTAACCAGCGCCAGGCGTTCGGCGTTGATTGCATTCGCTTCGTTGAGGTCGATGCTGCACGGCATACCGCCCACCAGGAAGTTCGGGTGTGGGTTTTTACCACCGAACACGGCATGTACTTTGACGATTTCCTTTTGCCATTCCAGTGCATCCAGATAATGAACGGTTGCGATCAGGTTCTGTTCAGGCGTCAGTTTATAGGCAGGATGGCCCCAATAGCCGTTGGCAAAGATACCGAGCTGTCCGCTGGCTACGAATTTCTTCAGGCGTTCCTGGATATTCCTGAAATAGCCTTCCGTGTTTTTAGCCCACGGCGATAGTTGTTGGGCGAGGAGGGCGGCTGCTTTTGGGTCAGCTTTCAGGGCCGATACGATATCTACCCAATCCAGTGCATGTAACTGGTAGAAGTGGACCGTATGGTCGTGCATGTAAAGCACAGCTTCCATAATATTACGAACCATTTCTGCGTTAGGAGGGATGGTGATATCCAATGCCTGTTCCACCGCTCGGACAGAACAGAGCGAATGAATGGAGGTACATACGCCGCAGACGCGTCCGACGAATACCCAGGCATCGCGGGGATCGCGGTCACGGACTATATTTTCAATTCCCCGAACCATTGTTCCGGAACTGTATGCGTCTTTGATTTTGCCGCCTTCTATGGCTGCTTCTACCCGGAGATGGCCTTCGATACGGGTGATAGGGTCTATAACGATTCTTTCTGACATGGTATTGCAAATTTAGATGTTAGACGTACTTTCCGGTTCCTCATTATCGATGAGTTTCTTTTTACGGATATTGGTTGCTACGGCGTGGACGGCTATACCGGCGGCTGTGGCTGTTCCCAGGGCGAGGCCGATCTGGTCGGCTGTCGCTTCAATTCCGAAACCGTGGACGTCGGGCATTCGTTTATAGAACGGACTGTTGTCCCAAAAGTTTTCTTCGCTGCAACCCAGGCAGGGGTGACCGCTCTGGATCGGGTAGCTGGTTCCTTCATTCCATTTGATGATCCCGCACGAATTGTAAGTGCTGGGTCCTTTGCAGCCGACTTTGTAGAGGCAGTATCCATGTTTGGCATTTTCATCGTCGAAGCTTTCCACGAAAAGACCGGCATCGAAGTTGGCACGGCGGTAACAGGAGTCGTGTACACGGCGGGAATAAAACATCTTGGGACGTCCCAGACCGTCGAGTTGCGGCATACGTTCGAATGTCAGCATATAGATGATGACGCCAGCCATCACGTCTGCGATAGGAGGACAGCCTTGTACATTAATAATAGGTTTACCCTTGATTACTTTATGGATCGCTTTGGCCCCTGTCGGGTTCGGGTTGGCTGCCTGTACGCAACCGGCGCATGCACAGTTACCCCAGGCGATGATAGCTTTTGCGCCTTTGGCAGCCTCTTCGGTGATCTGCAAAGCACTTTTGCCGCCTACGCAGCAATAACCTTCGTCTTTTGTCGGGATCGATCCTTCGATCATAAGCAAGTATTCACCGTAATACTTTTTCATCGTCTCTTCCTTAGCTGCTTCAGCCTGTTCACCGGCTGCAGCCATCAACGTTTCCGTATAGTCGAGCGAAATCTTGTCGAGTAGAAGTGTTGCCACGATCGGATGCGCAGCGCGGATGAATGATTCTGTACAGCAGGTACATTCCTGGAGGTGAAGCCAGATAACCGGCAGGCGCGGTTTGGTTTCCAGTGCGTTGACAACCTGGGCCACACCGGAGGATTCCAGTCCCATAAGGGCAGCCATGGTGGTACAGAATTTCAGAAAATCCCTTCGAGAGATGCCTTTTTGCCGACATTCTTCGTAGACGGTAGGTCTTTTATTTTCCATATTTTCGCAATTTATAGGTTTTCTTTTCAGCAAATACGTGGTAACTGTTCACCGCTCAGCATATCGACGATCCGGTAGTTGCCATACGGCGTTTTCATTTTTACGATTGCATTATCCTTTCCGGTTATACGGCCGATGATCGTTGCATCCTTTCCTTCCGGAAAGCTTTTCATCACAGCGAGAGCCTCTTGTGACCGGGTTTCCGGCAGGATGACCAGCACCAATCCTTCGTTGGCAATATAAAGCGGGTCGAGTCCCAGTATTTCCGAAGCACCTTTCACGGCATCGGGGATGGGGAGGGATGCTTCATCCAAAACAATTTCAACACGGGCTGCTTTCGCTATCTCGTTCAGTGTTCCGCTTACTCCGCCGCGTGTCGGGTCACGAAGCACATGTACTTCCTCTATATTTTTTAACAACTGAGAAAGCATATTGTTTAACGAAACTGTATCACTTTTCAGATTTGTTTCAAAACCGAGGCTTTCGCGGGCGGAAAGGATCGTGATACCGTGCGCTCCGATCGGACCGCTACAGATGACGACATCTCCGGGTCGTACACGGTCGGGAGCGATACGGATGCCTTCGGGTACGACTCCGATGCCGCTGGTATTGATGAACAGTTTGTCACATTTGCCGTGTCCTACCACTTTGGTATCGCCTGCAACGATCTGTACCCCGGCTTTATCGGCTGCTTTCCGCATGGAGCGGACGATGCGTTGCAGGTCGGATAATGGCAAACCTTCTTCCAGTATAAATCCGGCTGTCAGGTAAAGCGGCCGGGCACCGCAACATGCCAGATCGTTTACCGTACCGTTCACTGCCAGGTCACCGATATCGCCACCGGGGAAGAATATCGGATCGACAACGAATGAGTCGGTCGAGTAGGCCATGCGTCCTTCCTGGACGGGGAACACACAACCGTCATGGTCCTGTTCCAGTAACGGGTTGCGGAATGCCGGATAGAAAATATTGCTTATCAACTGATGTGTCATCCGTCCGCCTCCGCCATGTGCCATTAATACACAGTCGGAGTCATTAAATGGAACCGGACAATTAAAATCTTCGTTCTTCATATCTTTATAGTTGATAGTTGACAGTTGACAAGTGACAGTTTAGGCTTCGCGTCTGAAACCTGTCAACTGTCACTTGTCAACTGTCAACTATATTTATAGTATGCCGCGCAAACCCCTTCCGAAGAAACCATCGGTGCCCCCATCGGGTGTTCCGGCGAACAGGCTTTTCCGAAGAAAGGACAGTCGGAAGGTTGGCTCACGCCCCTCATGATGTTTCCGGCAATACATTCGGATGAAATTTTCGTTTCTTCCGAGAGAAACGAAAATTTTATCCGGGAGGAATAGATTGCATACGTTTTCTTCAGTTGTAAACCGCTATCGGGAATTACGCCGATTCCGCGCCATTCCTGATCGCATGGTTCAAGTGTCTCCTCCATCAATGCGCGAGCAGCCGGGTTACCCTCTTCCGGCACGGCACGGCGATAAGCATTTTCAACAAAAGAGCTTCCGTTCTCCAGTTGCAGCAGGCAACGGTAAATACCTAACAGCAGGTCGACCGGCTCAAAACCGGTGACAACCATCGGTGTCTTATATTTTTCTGCTAATTGATGATAGGCTGAATTTCCGGTGATAGCACAAACATGACCGGCTGTCAGGAATCCGTCTACTTTACTTTTCGGATCGGAAAGGATCGCATCTATTGCGGGCGGAACGGTGAATAGCGAAGTCAGTAAAGAGAAGTTGGATAAATTCTTCCGTTGTGCTTCCTTCAATGCCATCATATGTACCGGTGCTGTCGTTTCAAAGCCTATAGCGAAGAAAACGACTTCCTTTCCCGGATTAGTCTCCGCCAGCCTGACCGCATCGAGCGGTGAGTAAAGCATACGAACATCTGCTCCGTGTGCTTTTACCTGTAACAGATCTTCACAGGTTCCCGGTACACGCATCATGTCTCCGAACGAAGCCAGTATGACATCGGGGCGTTTGGCTAATTCCAGAGCCTGGTCTATCAGAGTAACCGGCGTGACACAGACCGGACAACCGGGGCCATGAAGCAGGTGAACCTGTTCCGGCAACATCTCTTCCAGGCGGTAACGGGCGATGGCATGCGTCTGTCCGCCGCATATTTCCATGATATGCCACGTCTGGGTCGTCACCTTACGGATGGCTCGGACAAGCGCCTGCACCTGCTCGTTGTTGCGATATTCGTCAACGTATTTCATATACGCTCCAGTTTTTTGAGGTCTTCCAGCGTATCTTCTGCTTCCCGGGCATTGACGACAGAGATCGCCATCCCGGCATGCGCCAGTATATAATCGCCTTCCGCCGCATCTACCCATTGGATACAAATGTCTTTCGTGACACCGCTGAAATCGACCTTAGCCATTGCCAGGTCGGGGACAGACCGGTCTATACTTATTATTTTACCAGGAACAGCAAGACACATAAGCTTATTTGTTTTTTATTAACAACTCCAAAAGTAGCCAATATGTTCGGGAAAAGATGTGTTAAATGATACATATTATCTATTAAGTGATAAATAAAAATTATATGCTTTGTGGAGGGTATGGTTTGTTTATTCTGGTTAAACCTTCTATATTTGTTCGGATCGTAAAACAAGGAAGGGTGAAGATATCGAAATTGATAATCCGTGGATTGGTGCAAGGGGTTGGCTTTCGTCCGTTTATCTATCGTATTGCAAACGAGATGGGGATAAGAGGGGAAGTAGACAACCGGAATAACGGTGTTTGCATTCATGCTGTTCTGACACCGGAGCAACAGGAGACGTTTATTTCCCGGATTAGAGAAGAGCATCCTCCGGTAGCTTTTATCCATAGCATACAAATTTCGGAAACGGAACGTGAAGATATCGGACAGGCCGGTTTTACCATTATTCCCAGCCGTTCCGATTCGGAAGAAGTAACACAGGTGGCACCTGATATTGCCGTTTGTCCCGAATGTCTTCGCGACAGAAAGATACAACCGCATCGTCTGCGGTACCCTTTTATTAATTGTACGCATTGCGGTCCGCGTTTTTCTATCATTCGTGATCTTCCTTACGACCGGCAGCAGACAACGATGTCTGCCTTTGCCATGTGTCCGGATTGCCGGAAGGAATATACGACAGTCAGCGACCGCCGTTTTCATGCACAACCTGTGGCCTGTAATCATTGCGGGCCTTTTTATTATACTATATATAATAATGTAAAGACGGAAGACTATAATGAGTTGCTCGATCTGTCCGTCCGCCTGCTTGGTGAAGGAGACGTGATCGCAGCAAAAGGTATCGGTGGTTACCATTTGATATGTGATGCACTGAATGACCGGGCCGTAACCCGTTTACGGATGATAAAACAGCGTGACGGTAAACCTTTTGCCGTTATGTTCCGTGATATGGAACAGTTGAAACAATATGTAGAAGTAAATCCGGTCGAAGAAGATTGCCTGCTTTCCTGGCGGCGTCCGATCGTTTTGCTGAAACAAAAGAGAAGGCTTGCCGCCGATATAAACCCCGATATGCAGACGTTAGGCTGCATGCTGCCTTATATGCCCCTGCATTACGATTGGTTTGCTGCCCTCAACACTCCGGCTTTGGTGATGACCAGTGGAAACCTGAGTGATCGGCCGATTGCCATAACGCCTGCTGAGGCAGAGGAACAACTATCCGGTAAAGTCGCCCTGTTACTTCATCACAACAGGGATATTCATAACCGGGTGGACGACTCGGTTCTTCAGGTTTGCGGTGACCAGCCTTGTCTGATCCGTCGTTCGCGGGGCTATGTGCCGGAGCCTTTCTTTGCAGATATCCCGGTAGAAGGAATATGGGCTTTTGGTGCGGAAAAGGTAAACACATTTGCTTTGGGAAAAGGGGATACGGTTTTGCAAAGCCAGTATATTGGTGATTTGAAGAACTGGGAAACATTCAGTTTTTATACAGAATCGCTGGAACGTTTCCGGCATCTTTTTCGCTTTACCCCCTCTGTGCTTGTGTGTGACATGCATCCTGATTATTTATCGTCCCGGGAGGCGGAGCGTGTAGCTGCATGTTCCGGTTTGCCGTTGCTGAAAGTACAGCACCATCATGCCCATGCTGCAGCTTGTATGCTGGAATATGGCTTACATGAAAAAGTCGTTGCTATCGTCTTGGATGGGACCGGTCTGGGGGATGACGGGAAAGTGTGGGGAGGCGAGTTTTTCCTCTGTGACCGGAAGGAGTATCGCCGCCTGTCACATTTCGAATATGTCCCTTTGCCCGGCGGCGATAAAGCAGCTGTAGAACCCTGGAGGATGGCTGTTGCTTATTTATGGCATTATTGGGGAGATGCCGCCCGTTTTCCGGAAGGGTTTATTGAACGGATAGGTGCGGATAAGATCCGGTTGCTGGTAACCATGATGGAAAAGGGTATTAATACGCCTTATACATCAGGTGCCGGCCGGTTATTTGATGCTGTCGCCTCTTTACTTGGGCTTTGTGATGTGTCGACGCATCAGGCTGAGGCTCCCGTGCGGTTGGAACAAGCGGCAGGAAGTGAACAGTCGGCGCAGTATCCGGTTATAATAAGAGAAGGGGTTGTCTCTTTTCGTCCCATGTTTGAAGGATTGCTGAACGATCTGGCTTCCGGAGTCTCTGTCGCTGATATAGCGGCAAAATTCCATAATGCAATAGCGTTTCTTCTGCTGGCAGAAGCTAAACGTTATCTGCAGCAGACCGGGGCGACCCGGGTGGTTATCTCCGGCGGCTGTTTTCAAAACAAACGGTTGACGGAACAGTTGCAATGCTTATTTGCGGATGAGGATATTTCATTGTATGTCCCGGGCCGTATACCTTGTAATGATGGGGGAGTCGCAGTCGGTCAGCTGGCCATTGCTGCTTCCCGGAAAAATAGTACTGATTATGCATGAAATGTCTATTGCTCAAAGTATAGTCGAACTGGCGGAAGAGCAGGCGCGCAGCCGTCATTCGGAAGCAGTCGAAGAACTGGAACTGGAAATCGGGCGTCTGGCCGGTGTGGAATTACATACGCTTGATTTCGCCCTTGAAAGTGCGGTGAAAGGTTCCATGCTCGAACATGCTTCGATCGTTCGTCATATTATTGGCGGTGAGGGAACCTGTACGGATTGCGGAAAGCTCTTTCCAATGGAGGCTTTATTCACGCCTTGTCCGGCATGCGGTTCTTATTGTGTTAAAATCATTAAAGGAAAAGAACTTCGTGTGAAATCGATTGTTATTAAATAATAAATACAAAACGCTTATGTGTGGAACTTGCGGGTGTGGAGAACACCATCATCACGAACATGACCATCACGACCATCATCATGATCATGGCCATGAACACCATCATCACCACCACGATGAGGATAAGGTAATAACACTCGAACAGGATATTCTCCAGCGAAACAATCTGCTGGCAGAACGTAACCGCGGTTATTTTGAAGCAAAAGAAATATTCTGCCTGAACCTGATGAGCTCGCCCGGTTCCGGAAAGACGACATTGCTGGAAGAGACCGTCCGCCGTTTGAATGGTAAACTTCCGTTGTATGTTATCGAAGGTGACCAGCAGACATCCAATGATGCAGATCGTATTGCCGCTCTGAATATTCCTGTCTTCCAGGTAAATACCGGAACAGGCTGCCATCTGGAGGCTGATATGGTAAATCATGCGGTGAAACATCTTTCTCCGGCAAACGGTTCGATCTTGTTTATCGAGAATGTCGGCAATCTGGTTTGCCCTGCCATGTTCGATCTCGGTGAAGCGAAGAAAGTGGTTATTGTAAGTACGACCGAAGGGGATGACAAACCTTTGAAATACCCGCATATCTTTGCAGAAGCAGATGTCTGTGTGATCAACAAGACAGACCTTGCACCCTATCTCAATACAGATATAGAGACATTGAAAAATAATGCTTTAAAGGTAAATCACCATTTAACGGTTTTTGAAGTATCGGCTATGAAAGGCGACGGTATGGATACCTGGTGTGACTGGTTGTGTCTGGAATGTGCAAAATGTAAATAAATAACCCGGAATCCGATGAATAAATAGATGAAAAAAGCTATATTTGTTCCGGTTCATTGAATTAAATAATCAAAATGTTATGATTAACCGAGAATTAATCGACCCGAAGAGCATAGTCGTTGTAGGCGGCTCAAATAATGTACACAAGCCGGGTGGGCGTTTGGTACGAAACCTCCTCGATGGTAAATATAAAGGAGAGTTGTATGTCGTGAATGCCAAGGAAGACGACGTGCAAGGTCTGAAATCGTATCATTCCGTACACGATATACCGGATACGGAAATGGCTATTATATCAATTCCCGGTCCTTCATGTCCTGAAGCTGTCGATGTATTGGCAAAACAGAAAAATGTAAAAGCCTTTATTGTAGTCTCTGCCGGATTTGGAGAGGAGACTCACGAAGGGGCCATTCTGGAAAATCAGATGCTCGAAAGTGTGAATGAAGCGGGAGCATCCATGATCGGTCCGAACTGTATCGGACTGATGAATATGAATTTCCATGGCGTATTTACGCAACCTATACCCGAATTTCATCCGGACGGAGTGGATTTTATCTCCAGTTCAGGCGGTACGGCGCTTTTCATTATCGAATCGGCGCTGACTAAAGGCTTGCGCTTCTCGTCTGTCTGGTCTGTCGGCAACTCCAAACAGATCGGAGTGGAGGAGGTGATCGAATATATGGACCGTCATTTTGATCCTGTACTCGACTCAAAAATAAAAATGCTGTATATCGAGCAGATCAAGAATCCCGATAAACTGCTTTATCATGCTTCTTCATTGATTCGTAAAGGATGCCATATTGCAGCGATCAAGGCAGGAAGTACAGAGTCCGGAAAACGTGCGGCCTCTTCGCATACCGGTGCGATTGCCAGCTCTGATTCGGCAGTTGAGGCTTTGTTCCGCAAGGCGGGCATCGTACGTTGTTTCAGCCGTGAAGAACTGACGACTGTTGCCAGTATCTTTACCCTGAAGGATGTAAAAGGAAAGAACTGCGCTATCATCACACATGCCGGAGGTCCGGCGGTTATGTTGGCCGATGCGCTTTCCAAAGGCCGTCTGAATGTTCCGAACCTGGAAGGGCCTGTCGCTACCGAACTGAAATCTAAATTATATCCGGGGGCCGCAGTGGGCAACCCGATCGATATTATCGGAACGGGAACACCGGAACATCTGGCTACCGCAATCGATTATTGCGAAAACCATTTTGAAGAAATCGATCTGATGATGGTCATCTTCGGAAGTCCGGGGCTGGTGAAATTGTATGACGCTTATGAAGTGCTTCATAAGAAGATGGAAGAATGTAAAAAACCAATCTTCCCGGTGCTGCCTTCTATTGTGACAGCCGGACCGGAAGTTCGCAGTTTTGTTAAAAAAGGCCATGTGAATTTCTCTGATGAAGTGACGTTGGGAACAGCCCTTTCACGCGTGATCAATACGCCGAAGCCGATGAGTACCGATATACAACTGTATGGGGTCAATGTGCCTGAGGTACGCCGCATCATCGACCAGCTTCCTTCAAACGGATATTTGGCTCCCGAGCAGGTTCGTACTTTACTGGGTGCTGCCAATATTCCGCTTGTGGATGAATTTACATCGACCGACAAAGACGAATTGATCGCTTTTGCCAAACGGGTAAAATTCCCCGTAGTAGCCAAAGTTGTAGGTCCGGTACATAAAAGTGATATTGGAGGCGTAGCCCTGAATATTCGTAGCGAAGAACATCTGTTGTTCGAGTTTGAACGTATGATGCGTTTGCCGGATGTGACGGCCGTTATGGTGCAGCCCATGCTGAAAGGGCAGGAGTTGTTCCTGGGAGCTAAATATGAGGAAGGTTTCGGCCATGTCATCCTGTGTGGACTGGGAGGGATTTTTGTCGAAGTATTGAAAGATGTCTCTTATGGCTTGTCTCCGTTATCATATGATGAAACCTATTCCATGATCCGCTCTTTGCGCGGTTATCCGATCATTAAGGGAACGCGTGGTCAAAAAGGTATCGATGAACAACAATATGCTGATATCATCGTCCGCCTTTCCACTTTGCTCCGTTTTGCATCCGAGATAAAAGAAATGGATATTAATCCGCTGGTAGCAACCGACCGAGGATTGTTTGCGGTAGATGCCCGCATCAGGATAGAGAAATAACAACAGACAAATAAAAAAAGGGGAATTGAAAACATAAGCCTGTCGATTTGTTTCAATTCCCCTTAATATATAGTCTCTATTCTGCCTGTTTTCTTCCTCTTCTTTTTCGTCCGGGAAGTGAAGGTGAAATATTGTCTCTGACAAATTTTTTAAAGCTACTCAGCGATACCTGGTAAAATTCGGCCAGTTCGGCATAAGTCGCATTCTCTTCGTTGAGTTCTTTTTCGATCTGTTCTTTTTGTGAGAGCAGGTGATCCATTTTGGGTGTTCCTTTCGGCCGCCCGAGTACTTTACCCCGGCTTCTGGTTATCTCTAACGATTCTTTTGTTCGGGTCGAGATTAGTTTACTTTCTATTTCCGAAACGAGCCCAAAAGTAAATGCTAATGTTTTGCTGTCGACATTATTTTCAAAAGTATAGCCTTCCTTAAGACAATGGAGGGTTACTTTTTTCTCAATACATAATAAGATCAAATGCATAATTTCCATCAACCTTCGGCTCAGGCGTGTAACATCGGCTACAATCAGTGTGTCGCCAGCGTTCATATTCTTGATTATATCTTCAAGCCTGTTCTTGTGTCGTGAGGAGGTTGTACGGGTATCTTTATGCCATTTGTCGATAATTATGTTATTGTTCGCGGCAAACTGTTCAATCGCATTTTTTTGATTGTCACTTTGTTGCTTGTTTGAATATGTTCGTGTATAGGCAATTATCATACTGTTTTCAATGTTGATACGTTTATATTATAACATATTGGTTTGCAATATGTTCATGTTCGATTCTTCTTCTTTCTGCTGCTTTTTCCTCCTTTCCTTTAAATCATGTAAATAAACAGATGCGAAAATAATCAATTAAAAAAGAACACGAAATATTTGGAAGATAAAAATAAATGCTTACCTTTGCACCGCAATCAACAATAAAGGGGTTGTAAAACGGGGTGTAGCGCAGTCCGGTTAGCGCACCTGCTTTGGGAGCAGGGGGTCCCAGGTTCGAATCCTGGTACCCCGACAGAGAAAGAGAACCAACGGTTTAGTTGGTTCTCTTTTTTATTTTTAAATCTCTATAATATATCTTATCCGGAAGTTCTCTTTCCTTGATTTGTTTTTTGAAAATAAACTATCATACTCTCATTTTTCTTTTGTGTGGATTGAAAGTCAATGTATATATCTATGATAGTTGCTTGAAATAACTATCATGGCAACTATCATAATCCTCATTTAACTGTCATATCTACCCGTTTATCAAAAAAATAAGGTACCTGAAAGTGTAGTCGGTGGGTTGTTTTATATTAAACAGGTTTCTTTTTTTAGTGATGTAATAGGATTTTTTGCGAAGAGTAAGCGGATTATTTCTCCGAGACCCTCATTTGAATGCTTTTTACACCCGGGTTTGAACGGTGCCGAGACCCGGGTGTAAAGGGTTAACAGACCCGGGTCTCAACGGAAATAAGTCGTTATGTTATTGAAAATAAACAATATACTACGTGATAAAATCCAGGTGTATTTATGATAGTATGATGGTTGTATTGATCTGTATCATCTTAACTATCATGCTGTCATGGTGCTGAATATCAATATGTAATGTGTATGTTATGATAGTATGACAGTTGTTTTGCATTAAATAATCGTAAGTACCTTTGGTCCGGTTGTCCTGTTTTTCTTTTAATTTCAATGAAATTATTACAGTTAATGAATATAGTATTATCTTTGCAAACCGGCTGCGCGTAGAGTACAATAGTATTTTACAGATGCATTGTATGTATACTTTTGATTCATGGAATTAAAACAAATAAATCTTATTTAAGATGTATAGAACAAGAACATGTGGAAACTTGCGCCTGGCAGACGAAGGTCTGGTGGTTACTTTAGCCGGATGGGTGCAGAGAACTCGTAAGATGGGCGGTATGACATTTGTCGATCTCCGCGACCGTTATGGTATAACCCAGTTGGTATTCAATCAGGAAGTGGATGCAGATCTTTGCGAAAAGGCAAATAAACTGGGACGTGAATATGTTATTCAGGTAACAGGTACGGTTAGAGAACGCTCCAGCAAGAATAAAAATATCCCGACAGGAGATATCGAGTTGATCGTTTCGGAAATGAATATATTGAATGCGGCTGTTACTCCTCCTTTCACGATTGAAGACGAAACGGACGGAGGTGATGACCTGCGTATGAAATACCGTTATCTGGATTTGCGTCGTAATGCTGTTCGCAAGAACCTCGAATTGCGTCACCGCATGGCTTTTGAGGTTCGTAACTATCTGGATAAACAGGGATTCCTTGAAGTGGAAACTCCGGTTCTGGTAAATTCTACTCCCGAAGGTGCACGCGATTTTGTGGTTCCTTCACGTATGAATCCGGGACAGTTTTATGCATTGCCACAGTCTCCGCAGACCTTGAAACAATTGTTGATGGTGTCTGGTTTCGACCGTTATTTCCAGATCGTTAAATGTTTCCGTGACGAAGACCTGCGTGCCGACCGTCAGCCGGAATTTACACAGATCGACTGTGAAATGAGTTTCGTTGAGCAGGAAGATGTCTTGAATATCTTCGAAGGAATGGCGAAACATCTGTTCAACGTAATTCGTGGTGTTGAGATTAAAGAACCGTTCCAGCGTATGACCTGGCACGATGCAATGAAATATTACGGAAGCGATAAACCCGATTTGCGTTTCGGAATGAAGTTTGTCGAACTGATGGATATCATGAAAGGTCATGGTTTCTCAGTATTCGACGATGCAGCTTATATCGGCGGTATCTGTGCCGAAGGGGCAGCTACTTATACCCGTAAGCAATTGGATGCGCTGACCGAGTTTGTAAAACGTCCGCAGGTGGGAGCAAAGGGCATGGTTTATGCTCGTGTGGAAGCCGACGGTAACGTAAAATCGAGTGTAGACAAATTCTATACACAGGAAACGTTGCAGCAGATGAAAGATGCCTTCGGTGCAAAACCGGGCGATCTGATCCTGATCCTTTCCGGTGATAATGCAATGAAGACACGCAAACAACTTTGCGAATTACGTCTTGAAGTGGCAAGCCAGTTAGGATTGCGCGACAAGAATAAGTTTGCCTGCCTGTGGGTTGTAGACTTTCCGTTGTTTGAGTGGAGTGAAGAAGATCAGCGTTTTTATGCTATGCACCACCCGTTTACTTCTCCGAAGCCCGAGGATATTCCGCTGTTGGATAGTGATACAGGTGCTGTACGTGCCAATGCTTACGATATGGTTATCAATGGTGTTGAAGTGGGGGGCGGTTCTATCCGTATCCATGACAGCAAATTGCAGGATAAGATGTTCCAGTTGCTGGGATTCACCGAAGAGAGAGCACAGTCTCAGTTCGGCTTCCTGATGAATGCTTTCAAATATGGTGCACCCCCTCACGGAGGTCTGGCTTATGGTCTCGACCGTTGGGTGTCTTTGTTTGCCGGTCTTGATTCGATTCGCGATTGTATCGCTTTCCCGAAGAACAACTCCGGCCGCGATGTCATGCTCGATGCTCCGTCGGTTATCGACGATTCGCAATTGGATGAGCTGTGCCTGAAAGTAGACGTAAAAGAATAATTTATTGCTTATGATACGGATAAAGGATGTACTGAAAGAATTAGAGCAATACGCTCCGTTGCCATTGCAGGAAAGCTTTGACAATGCAGGTGTACAGGTTGGAGATGTAAACCAGCTTGCCACCGGTGCGCTTCTTTGCCTCGATGTCACTGAAGAGGTGGTGGATGAGGCGATAGAACTGGGGTGTAATCTGATTATTTCTCATCATCCTTTAGCCTTTAAAGCGTTCAAATCGTTGACCGGTTCGACTTATATCGAGCGTTGTATGATGAAGGCATGCAAGTATGACCTGGTGGTCTATGCTGCCCATACCAATCTCGATAATGCCGCAGGCGGTGTGAATTTTCGTCTGGCCGAACTGATCGGTTTGGAAAACGTGCGTGTGTTGAGTCCGCAGAAAGGCGCTCTGTTGAAACTGGTTACATTCGTGCCTGAAGCTTATGCCGAACTGGTGCGAACCACATTGTTCAACGCAGGTGCCGGAACTGTCGGGGCTTATGATTCGTGCAGTTTTAACCTGACAGGGAGCGGAACTTTCCGTGCAGGAGAAGGTACAAATCCGTTTTGCGGCGAAGTAGGGGAGTTGCATGTTGAACGCGAAATCCGTATCGAAACGATATTGCCTGCTTTCCGTAAGCCTACGATAACACGCGCTTTGCTTTCCGTTCATCCGTATGAGGAGCCGGTATTCGATTTTTACCCTTTAAACAATACGTGGGAACAGGTCGGTTCGGGCGTAGTGGGCGAGTTGCCGGAAGAAGAGGATGAACTGGCCTTTCTGCAACGGATAAAAGACCTGTTTCAGGTCGGTTGCGTAAAGCATTCCGCCTTCACCGGCAAGCCGATACGTGAAGTGGCGTTGTGTGGCGGCAGCGGCGCGTTCCTTGTGAAAGATGCGATTGCGTACGGTGCCGACGTGTTCATTACAGGAGAGGCTAAATACAATGACTTTTATGATGTGGAGGATCGTATTCTGCTGGCTGTAATAGGCCACTATGAATCCGAAGTATGTACAAAAGACATCTTTTATAACATAATATCGAAAAAATTCCCTACCTTTGCGGTACATTTTTCGAATG
>OMGR01000075.1_pt1 | contig 84910 bp, 87 predicted proteins | sample 1646061 | NCBI WGS metagenome assembly OMGR01 (sample SAMN05578583, study PRJEB25193) | human gut metagenome | biome: Human Microbiome; feature: human-associated habitat; material: feces | host: Homo sapiens | place: USA:Birmingham | reverse complement strand
GTTCTTATTATTCATCAAGTACAGTTTGAATATTCTTATCTTTTTAACTTCAAGAGTTATTTCCTGTGCAAAGGTAAGAAATTCAAGATATATGCTGGGTATCATGCCGGTAAATGAGGAAGATGTTGTATTTTTGCGTATAAAACAGGAAATAATCCTGCATAACCAACTAAATAAAAAAGATAAACAGGAAAAAATACGGTACAAAATGGACAAAACGGATAAAATCATATTAAATGCACTGCAAAAGGATGCCAAACAGAACATGAAAGTATTGGCAGATGAGTTAAACCTATCCAAAAGCCCTTTATATGACAGGGTAAAGCGTTTGGAAAGCGATGGATATATCTCTCACTATGCCGCTATCGTAAATAAAGACAAAATCGGTAAACCGTTAGTTGTGTTTTGTCGTCTTGCGCTATTGGTTCATGAGCATGAGAACTACGCCCGTTTCGTAAATGAAATCGTTCAATTGGAAGAAGTTGTCGAATGTTATTCCATTGGGGGTGAATACGAACTTTTAATCAAAATCGTTCTTGAAGACTTGGATGCCTATGACAAATTCAGATTCGAAAAGCTGACACGCATAAACGGTATTGCCAAAATAAACAGCTCAATTACAATACGTGAATTGAAAAACACTACATACATAAAACTTTAGTGGAAGCGTATTCCAAAACTCAAAGTGCCAATCACTGTAACAAGCTTCCTACATAATATTGGAAAGCTTAACTGAAATCAATGAAAAAATTTAATATATGCAGACATTTTTTTGCTCCGGAAATATATTGTAATTTTGCATATATAAAGCAGTTAGACAGCATGAATATACCTAGTATTTTTAAGAATAAGACAAATAGAATTATGCAACAAGACTCTACTGACATTAATGTCCAACAACAGACAATGATGCCCACGATTATAGATGAAAAAGAGCCGCAATATCTTCCCGTCAAGGAAATAGGAGATAAACTTAAGTCTGATAGTAATTTACGAAATATAGCATTGACCGGACCCTATGGTTCTGGAAAAAGTTCAGTGCTATTTACTTTACAGAAACACTATTCGAATTTTCATTATCTGCAGATCTCTTTGGCAACATTGGAGTCATATGATATTCCTGACGGGGACAAGAATCAGAAAGAAGAAGTCGAAAAGCTCAACCGCTTGATAGAGTACAGCATACTTCAACAATTGATATATCGTGAGAAGTATGAGAACCTACCAAATTCCCGATTCAGAAGAATTTTTCACTTTGATAAAAAGAAGTTATGCAAATGGACCTTGGGTATTGTCGGATTCTTTATTGCTTACCTTATTGCGTTTGAACCTACGTGGTTACGTGTAGATGCGATGTATAAGGTTTTTGATTGGGGTGTGACTACCAATACAATATTTGATATAATCAGTGTCTTATACATGCTAGCCTGTTTGTTTATCTGTGTCCGGAAGGCACTTCTGACCTATTGCGGATATAAACTTAGTAAACTCAATCTGAAAGATGGAGAAGTAGAGTTGCATGAGGAAACATCCATATTTAACAAACACCTGGACGAAATCATTTATTTTTTTCAGGTCACGAATTACGATGTATTAATTATTGAAGATCTCGATCGTTTTAATACGTCAGACATATATCTAAAACTTAGGGAGCTGAATCAACTTATTAATGATTCCAAAGAAATAGGACGACATATCACTTTTATATATGCAGTTAAAGATGACGTGTTCAAGGATTCACAAAGAGCTAAATTTTTTGATTATATATCTACTGTTATTCCTGTAATAAATCCCTCAAATTCAAAAGATAAGCTCAAAGAGGAACTCCGCATACGAGGATATGAAGATATACCGGATGATGATTTGGAAGAGATTGCTTTTTTTATTAACGATATGCGTCTGTTACGCAATATTGCAAATGAATACCAGCAATATCGTAAACGACTTTGTGTTGCCGGACAAATATCGTTGAATCCGACAAAACTTTTAGCAATGATTGTTTATAAGAACTATTTCCCAAAAGATTTTGCACTGTTGCATAATCGTGAAGGGCAAGTGTATCAATGTATTTCTTCAAAAAAAGAATTTGTGGCATACGCCCTAAAGACACTAGAAAATCGGAGAAAAGCATTAGAAGAAAAAATTAAGCAGCATGCTGAAAATACCCATCTTTCTAAAAGAGACTTAAGAAGTATAATAGCATATCAGATTATAAATGAAATGCATACATACCCTAAGTCAATAAGAATTGAAAATAATCCACTTGATATTCAGTCAATTATAAACAATGAGGTGACTTTTGAAAAAATGTTATCGTTTAAAGAAATAGACTACGTTTATGAAGATTATAATCGCTATAATGGTAGACGTGATTTTAATACACCGGAGTCTATTTATAATTCCTACTGGGAACGTAAAAAGGCTATTGAAGATTTGCCTAAAGAAATTATAAAAGAACAAAAAGATATATTATATAAGGAAAGACATATAAAATCCTTAAAGTTATCACAGTTGCTTTCTGTATATGATTTTAATCAGTGTGAAGATTTTACTCAAATCCAATTAAAACCGTTGATGAATGTCTTTTTACGCCGGGGGTATATTGATGAGGAATACTATGATTATATCTCTTATTTCTATCCGGACATGGTGTCACAGAATGACAGGGACTTGCTGCTGGCTATGAAACAAGCGATAAAAGGAGATTATCAAGCTCATATAGATAAAGTCGAGAATTTTGCTAAAAAAATCCCTTTGTATGTATTCAATCATGATTGTGTTCTGAATAATAATTTGGCTGATTTTCTAATATCTTCTTATCAGAAACCAACCTTCCAGGAGAAATATGAGCTGTTTGTGAAACGGATTGAGCGAGCAGATGTTCCTTTAGACTTCATGATTCAGTATTATCAGAACAATAAATATGCCATAAGCCTGTTCAAGCGTTTTATAGAATGGAGCATAAAAGATAGTTGGACGGCTATCATTGAATACAATGATACTGTAGGACGTACAGTGCTTATAGAAGGTTGGCTCAGATTTTGTGACGCAGCTAAATTACTTGATTATCAAAAAATATGGCTACATGACAATTATGCTTTCTTGACGGATCATATAGAGGCAATCGGACTGGAGCAGGCAAAACGACTGTCAAAGGAACAAAGATATGTTATCCTAAATACGGATTCCTGTGAGCTATTGGATTTTATAATAGCCAACAATTTTTATTTACCGAATGCGGAAAATCTGTGTCTGATAACAAACTATTTAAATAAAAGAGATGATGTCAATGTTAGTAACCTTAATCTGTCACGCATAAATGGAACGGAAAACAAGGCTTTCATTTTATATATAGAGAAAAATATTGATTACTGTCTGGAGCAGTTCTCTGATACTGTTAATGATGAAGAAGAAAACTCTCTCTTGTTCATTTTGAATAATATAAATATAGCTGAAGAGGATAAAATAAGTTATCTGAAAAATCAACGTAATCGAATAGAAAAGATAGAGGATGTAACGGAAGATCTTAAAGATATGGCTGTTAAGCTTTTCCTGGTAAAGCCTACATGGGAGAATGTTGCATCATATTTCTGTTCTTCTGGAAAATCTGTTTCAGAAAATCTTATATCATACATTGAGCATTATGGAGAAGATTTAGGATGTTTAGCATGTGCTGATTCGATAGAGGTGAAGAGACTGTTATTTGATTTACTCTTGGTTTCAAATAAATTGAATATAAATACATTCAAGAAGTTATTTAATTCGTTTGATAATACGATTGACAATGATGATTCTCTCTCCAGCCTTGAGCCTGGACGAGTTGATTTTCTAATTGATAGAAATAGGATTGAATATACGAATGAAAATACACTTGCTTTGCTTTCACATAAGGCTCCAATAATGACAAAATACCTGATTAGCCATAAGACTGATTTTTTACTGGAAGTGGAGACTTTCAACTATACGGCAGATCTAGCAATATGTCTTTTGAAATCGAGTGCCTTTACGATTCATGAGAAGTCTCAAATTGTATCAGTATTGAATCTTGATATTATAAAGGATAATAGAGAGCTGGCGACAGAGATTTGTTCTCTTCTTACAAAAGTACGGATAGAATTGAATGAGAATATTCTTTATACAGTCCTACGGATATCAAGTAACATCAATGACCGGGTTGCTGTCGCTACTTACACCATTGAGAACAGTGGTGATAATATAGATCTCATTGAAAATTTATTATCTCAGTTACCATCTCCTTATGCAGATATTGTGAAACATGATCAAAAACATCCTAGTCTTGAAAATACCGATTATAACTCAAGACTACTCGGAGTTCTTAAAAGTGTTGGCTACATTTCAACAGTAAGTAAAACAGATAAAGGGTTAAAAGTTAACAAGAAAATGTCGTGGTGATTATATTTTCTGATTAAAGGAAGAGAAGAATTTTTAGGTTTCATCTTTTTGGTTTTGTCACAGACTGCTGGGAAAGGTAATATTTGCCTGCTGATTTGAATGTGATGGTTTTGCATATATTGCTCTTTAAAGCGATGATATGGAGGACTCGATTGATTAATTGTATCGTTGGTATTTTGTTGAAAAGTAGCTGATCGTTACTGATCTTTGATATCTTATTAGATATCTGTTTCGACAAGTCGGGTAGGGGAATCTGTTTCTCTTTCAGAAACAGCCATAAAGAACCGTCGGACATTGTTCGTAATTGACGACACGTCAGTTGCTTGATTGAAGCATAATTTAATCCTGAAAAACAACTAAATATAAAAATATCCCTAATTGCTACATAGTGGATAGGAAGATGCACTTCCTGAAGTCTGCGTACATCTTCCGGTGTGAGTTCTTCTGGAATCGTATATAGAGGCAATTCCCGCTTCAAAGGATCGGATAGTTTGATATTACCTTTTCGGTGTTCTTTCAATAAGATGGTGCGGATCAACTGTACTTGTTCCCGGCTTCGGTGCTTCTCTGTCGAATGATTAGCGAAGAATGCTTCTAACTGGTCTAAAAATGTATCAGGTAGTGCTGATATGGATATCTCCGGGATTCCATAGGTTAGTTGGCAAAATATAGGTATAGACTTTATGGTTTTTAATTGGAACTGATATTGTTCAAGAGATATAGTTTTACCAATACTGAGAAAATGAGAAGTGCAGGATCGGTATATGGTGTCATATAATAACGAAGGAATGGAGGTCGTAAGCTGCTTTTTCAGTTCTTTGGCCGTAATAGGCTTGTGCTGCAATAGTGACTCTTTGTAAATACGAAACAGAGTTGATGATAGAGACATCTGTTCTTTCTGGAAATCGGACGGGATTATCTGTTTCAAGGCCATACGAAAGCGTGTGCCGTTAACGCTAACCGTCATGCGAACGTAACCACTATGTCGGTCTTTTGTAGCCGGAACAGGCTTGAACGTTACTCTTAAATCACCATTCATATTAAATAGATTTTGTTGGATGCAAAGTTAAAGTTGTTCTTCTGAAACTGCATAATTCCGTTACAGACAAAACGAGACAGAAATTAGACAAATTCAGCCAAATGGTTAACGAGGAATAAAGAAGGGGAGACATGTTATACATTAGTTAAAGAGAAGCATAAATGGGTCAAAACAGCATGATTTTACCTTAGATTTGTATAACGTGGTGGCGACGGATTGGAAAATAAAAGCAAAGATATGCAAACAGTGACACAGCAGTCTAAACATTAATATAATGCTTTGCCATTCCATTTATATTTGTCGTATGAAAATTAATAGGACGAACATATGGAAATAGTTACAATAGAAAAAGCAACATTTGAAGAAATTCAAAATGAAGTCATTGAGGCGATCTCAATGGCTGAAAATTTATTGCGTAAGTTTAAACCCAACCATCCCAAATGGTTGGATAATGAGAATGTGTGCATGATGTTGAATATCAGCAAACGTACATTACAAAATTATAAGGATCAGGGTATTTTACCTTATACCTATGTTTCTCGGAAAAGTTATTTCAAATTGAGTGATGTGGAGAACTTATTGAAAAATAAAATAAAAGACAACAATGGAATTGATTACAAAAGACCATGAAGTAGCCCAGAAATTGTTCTCGATAATTCATCTGTTGAAGGCTGAGATCGAGAGTATTTCAATTACATGTAGACCCTCTATGAATGGAGAGGTTTATTTGGATCATGAACAGGTGTGTAAATTGCTACATGTTTCAAAAAGGACTTTGCAATCCTACAGGAATGATGGTTTTTTGCCATATATTCAATTACCAGGAAAGATAATTTACAAAGAATCGGATATACAGAACCTATTGGAAGAAAATTATATAAGGAGTAGGATGGACGTATTAGATTAGGATAAGAGGAGTCTCATCCGGATTTAAAAAGTCTGTTAGACTAATGGTTGTCTAACAGACTTTTTTTATTAGATTTTATCAACTAGCGCTTTCTCAAAATTGTGTAATGTATCAGATAGTTTCTGCATGTCATCGCTTATTTTTTGATTGGTGATCCTTGCATATATTTGCGTTGTCGTTATATTGGAGTGACCTAACATGTGACTAACGGTTTCGATAGGAACTCCTTTTGACAACATCATCGTGGCAAAAGTATGGCGGCTCATGTGAAAAGGTCATAGTCTTTAGGGGTAAGAAAAGATAAGAAGCGAATCGGATAACACTGTTGTAATTCAGCGATTTGCGTATAATTGAAGTTTGGAGTTTTAGCAATCTTACGAGGTATTTCAGTTACCAAATCGTTACCCTGCCAGTTACCAAAATAGGATAGGTAACAATAGCAGAGTATAGAATTACGAGTTGTGGTTCTAATGTTCTGATATGCTGTAATTTGCATAGCAATGAGCGCTTATAAAACGGGTATCTTTACCCACTAAAATTATAAGCGTATGAAAGACGAAAAATTCAAGGTATTACTCTACCTGAAAAAGAGTTCTCCCGACAAGTCGGGCAAGACCCCGATCATGGGGCGAATCACTGTCGGCCAGTCAATGGCACAGTTCAGTTGTAAACTATCTTGCACGCCTTCGCTGTGGAATCCCCGTGAAAGCCGTTTGAACGGTAAGAGCAAGGAAGCCGTAGCCACCAATGGCAAATTAGACAAACTATTGCTTTCCATCAATGGGGCTTACAATACGTTGATTGAGCGGAAACAACCATTCGATGCCGAAGCGGTGAAGAACCAGTTTCAAGGTGGAATAGCTACGAGAATGACCCTGCTCAAACTCTTTGATGTACACCTCGAAAGAGTAAAGCAGCGTATCGGTGTTGACCGTTCCCCAAGAAGCCTTCCCACCCATGTTTACACCCGGCGGGCAGTTGCCGGATTTATCCAAAAGAAATTTAACGTTTCCGACCTTGCTTTCGGGCAGTTGAACGAACAGTTCATCCGGGATTTCCAAGATTATGTCCTTTTAGACAGGGGGCTTTCAAATGATACCCTGCGCCATTATCTGGCTATTCTGAAAAGGGTATGTAAAATAGCATTCAAAGAGGGGCATTCGGAAAAACATTATTTCGCCTATTACAAACTGCCGAAGCAGAAAGAAAGCACCCCAAAATCCCTTAGCCGGGAAGACTTCGAGAAAATCCGGGATTTATATATTCCTGAACGCCGCCGTACCCATGTCATTACACGCGATATGTTTCTCTTTTCTTGCTATACCGGTACGGCGTACATTGATACGGTGACCATTACCAAAGACAACTTATCAACGGACGACGACGGTGCTTTGTGGCTTAAATACAATCGCGGTAAGAATGCACAGCTTGCCCGTATCAAGTTATTGCCCGAAGCTATTGTCTTGATTGAAAAATACCGGGATGAAGATAGGGATACGCTATTTCCTATGGTGCATAACGGAACGATTAAACGCAATATGCAGGGCATACGGGTTCTTGCGGGTATCAAAGGGGATTTGAGCTACCACATGAGCCGTCATTCCTTCGCTTCCCTGATTACGCTCGAAAAGGGCGTTCCTATCGAAACCGTCAGTAAAATGCTCGGTCATAGCGATATAAAAACGACACAGATTTACGCCCGTGTTACTCCGAAGAAACTCTTTGAAGACATGGATAAGTATATCGAATCAACCCAAGATTTAGTATTAACCCTTTAAGAAGTACCACAATGCGAAGTACATTCAGAATATTATTCTATATCAATCGCGGCAAATTGAAAGCGGACGGCACTACGCCTGTCCTGTGCCGTATCACAGTCGATAACAAACAGGTTGTTCTTACGACAGGTATCTATTGCGCTCCTGATGATTGGAACAGCCGGAAAGGAGAACTTCGGAACGCAATATCCAACAACCCTTTAGAAAAATTGCGCCGACGTATCGAACAGACCTATGAAAGCATGCTTAAAGAACATGGCGTTGTCAGTTCGGAATTACTTAAAAATGTAATTATCGGTGACAATGCCGTCCCGACCTACCTGTTGCAAGCGGGAGAAGTGGAGCGTGAACGGTTGAGACTACGCGCGGAGGAAATAAAATCGACATCAACCTACCGGCAATCCAAAACCACCCACGGCAACCTGCGTGATTTTGTCCTTTCGCGGGGAATGGAGGATATTGCCTTTTCAGATATTACCGAAGAGTTCGGCGAATCGTTCAAATTATTTCTCAAAGGAGAGTTGGGTTACGCCCCAACCCATGTGAACCATTGCTTGACATGGTTAAACAGACTAATTTATATTGCCGTTGACCGGGAGGTTTTAAGGTTTAATCCTATTGAAGATGTGCAGTATGAGAAAAAGAATCCGCCCAAGTTGCAGCATATTACCCGTAACGAATTGAAGCAGATTATGGAAACACCGATGCCTTATGAGCGGCAGGAGTTGGCTCGCAGGGCTTTCATTTTTTCGACATTTACGGGGCTTGCCTTCGTTGATGTATATAACCTTTACCCGCGCCATATCGGGCATACAGCCGACGGTAGGCGTTATATCCGTACAAACAGAGCGAAAACGGACGTAGAAGCATTTATTCCGCTTCATCCGATTGCCGACCAGATTTTATCACTCTATAATACGACCGACGACACCGCCCCTATTTTTCCGTTACCAAGCCGGGATCAGGTCTGGTTTGAGATACATGAATTGGGTTTTGCACTGGGTATCAAGGAGAATTTAAGCTATCACCAAGCACGTCATTCCTTCGGGACGCTATTGCTCTCAGCGGGTATTCCCATTGAAAGTATCAGTAAAATGATGGGACATACCAATATTTCCAGTACACAGATTTATTCAAAAGTAACAGATGATAAAATATCGGAGGATATGGATAAACTGATGCAACAAAGAAAATCATCATAAAGTCCTGAAAGACACTAAAACAATAATACCCCCGGATTCAAGCGAATTTCGGGGGTATTATAATTGAAAAGTAAGCCGCTTCTTATGCTTCGCGGTAGCCCTTATCCAAAATCTTTTGAATATCCGATTCCCGGTACAGGGTTTTACCGCCGAAGTGGGTGTAAGGGATTCGCCCTTCCGTCCTGTACTCCTGCAACGTCCGGCGGCTCACTTTTAGCCGCTCCGATACCTGTGTATCCGTCAGAAACCGTTCCCCTTTCAGGGTAGGTCTGTAATCCGACAATGCCGTTTCGATTTTATCCAACATTTTGTCGAGTGAGCGAAAAAAATCTTTGATCCGCTCATTGTCTTTTGTGATGACACTATTTTCCATACCATTATAACCCTGCATTGTTAATGACTTTCTCCACATCCTCCGGCTTGTAATACATCTTCCGGTTGATTTGGCTATATGCCAATTTTCCCGTTTCACGTAAGTTTTGTAAGGTGCGCGGACTAATATTCAGAATAAGGCACACATCCTGATTATCCAACCATTCATCAAGCCTTTTGCCTATGTGCGGTTCACACAAAGCATCCACTTTCCGGGCGAACGCTTCGAAATGAAACATCATCGCCCTGTATGTGCCTGCTTCTATACTCACTATTTCCATATCTTTTTTCCTTTATTCGTTTGTACTATTGCACGGGGAAAGCAAAGATAAGGTAATAATACCGGCAGTATATCAGTCATTTACGCCCTGCGTACCTGTGTCCGGCTTTGTCCGGGGCAAAAACCGGATTTCTTCTCTGCGGGTATTCGGTTTAAGCCGATTTTGATTCTCCGCCCATAGAATGCTATGCGGTAGAATTGGGATTTTTCCGGTCTGTTTCCCTATCTAATTTCTTCCCCTTTTAGCTGCACCTGCCTGTGGAACGCCACGGAAGTGATACGATTTCAGGCGCGAAAGTATTCCCATGTTCGGAAAGCCCCCGCAAGGTCGAGCCTAAAGGTTTCGTGAAAAATCTTCCTCTTTCCCTCATTCTTCGGGCGAGCGTATTTGTTCCCGAAAACCTTGCGTGGTCTGAACATGGACTTGTCTTGCCCCCGAAACTCGATAACTCCGACGGCTCCGAGCAGCATGACGATTAAAAAAAAGGTCAGAAATTATGAAACAGACAGAAAAAATATCGAAACAGCGATTCACCTTCCTTCCAATCAGCATGTGGTGGATTTTGAAAGTAGCCTTTGCCGTTGCAGGCTTCGCCCTGTGGGGTTGGTCGTTCGTGGCGGTGGTAGCGGGTGTGTATATCCTTTGGGAGATAGTAAAAACGGTGCTTTCCTGCCTTGTGTCGCTTCTCGTGTTGGCTGTCATTATCTGCCTTGCAATAGTATTAATCTTCTAAATATCAACAGTATGAAAGCAAAGTATTTCAATTCGGTAGGCTCTATCGAGAGCCATGTACAAATTTACCCGCATCAGGTTTTTATTATCGTTCCCCAACCGAGAGCGTGCGAGTGCGGAACGGTGCGCATTGCATACGAAGTAACGGACAGGCAGGACAACGATATACTGGAAATCCTTGTCGTATGCCCCCATTGTGCCAGTAATCCTAAAAACCGCCAATAACATGACAGCAAGTAAAATGACCGTAAACGGCGTATCAGTTTGCCCCGCAGGACAAGAGAATTACGAACGCTTCGAGGCAAGGCGGGACAAGTGGTTTTATCAATACGATTACCGCCACACGGACGGCGAACTTTTTTCAATCGTATTGCCGACCCTCGAAAGGTGCAGACAAGAGCGGGATAAGTGGCTTTTGGCAAAGAATAATCAGCAAAACGGATAAGGGTATGAAAACAAGCGAAGTAAACGACCAACTAATAGGCAAGCGTTGCAAATGCGTTTTTACAGGCTTAATGGTTACGGGAGTAATCGAGAGCGTAAACGTAAACAAGTACAGCGTGGAGGTAAGGGTACGTTTCGATGAACCGCATTCGTGGGGAAACGAGATATACGAATACGATTGGGCGCATGGGCGACTACATGATGAATTTGGCTCACTCCAATATCTGGAAATCATAGACGATAACTACCAAACCATTAAGGTAACATTTGAAAAGTCCATAAGGGAGATAAACCGAATGTTTACAAGCGATTACAAGACTTGGGGCGTAGTTAATCTGAAAGAATGGACAGATACCTACGAATCATCCCGACTTACGCAGATAGACGAACATACAGCCATTATCACATCCGAATATAACATGGAGCATGTAAAGGAGTGGCTTTTGAAAAACACCCCTGTAGAGGGAATCGAAACAATCATCTGAAAATCATTACAACAGTTTAATAATCATTTAATAATTAAAGACATGAAAGCAAACAATCAAAACACTGCCGTAGCAGTACAAGCAACCGGGAACAGTAAAAGCGTAGCAGAAAACGCAAGTGTAGCAACAGGCGCATCCGCTAAAGGCGTGGAGAAAGCCGTAAACCTCCTTTCGGACTTGATAGAGCCGAGCGATTACAATGCCCGAAAGACCTTTGACGGCGAAGCCCTCAAAGAACTGGCGCAAAACATTTCGGTACACGGACTGATACAGCCTATTACCGTAAGGCGCAAGGGTGAGAAAGGCGAACATTACGAAATCATTTGCGGGGAACGCCGTTTTAGGGCTTGCCGTATGCTGAAAATGAAAGAGATACCCGCCTACGTTCGGGAAGTAACCGACCAGCAGGCGTATGACCTCTCCATATCGGAGAACTTACAGCGGGAGGACGTGCCCCCAATGGAAGCCGCCGAAGCCTATAAACGGCTTATCGACACCAAGCGGTACGATATTGCGAGCCTTGCTCTGCAATTCGGCAAGAGCGAAAAGACAATTTACCAAACGCTCAAACTGTGCGACCTTATCGGCGGTATCGCCAAACTCGTGCGGGAGGGCAAGCTGACCGCATCCGCAGGGGTGGTTATAAGCAAGTACGACAGGAAGATACAGGAAGCCATTTTGAGCGACCGACTGGGTAAAGACGGCACAGGTGAATGGTGCCATATCTCCGCAGGGGTATTGTCGGGCAAAATTGAAAATTGTTACACAAACAACCTCGATAATTACCAGTTCGATAAAACGGCGTGTCTGAAATGCGCCCACAACTCGAATAATTTCGACCTGTTCGCCGAGGGTACAGGGTGCGGGAAGTGTACCAATAAAAAATGTTTGCAGGATAAAAATATGGCGTTTGTGGTAGCGCAAGCCGAAGCGGTTGCGCTTGCAGACCCCAAACTTGTTTTTGTCGGCGAACAATACGGCTATGAAAACGAAGCCACGCAGAAAATCCGCAAAGGCGGGTACGAGTTTAAGAACGTGCAAACGTATAACCTCAGTTCATACCCCACCACACCGACCGCTCCGCAACCTGCCGACTTCGCCAAACCCGAAGAATTGGAGAAAGCACAGGCGAGATACCAACAGGAACAGGCGCGGTACGAGAAACGGGCAGGAGAACTCGATGCGCTCAAAGAGCAGGGCAAAATCCGTGTGTACGCCAAAATCGGCGACAACGGCGTAAAACTCCATTATAAGGAAGTGGCGACCAAAGACACCAAGACCAACGCCCAACTGATTGAGGAACTGACCGCCAGGAAGAAGCGCAACGCCGAAATCCAAGCGGAAAAGACCGCCACCGATATAAAGGAACTGTTACATTCGGAGCAGTTACCGCAATCGGCGTTCACTCCCGAAGAAGAACAGACGGTATATTTCTTTATGCTCGCCAAGTTGCGCCGACACAATTACAAAGCCGTAGGGCTGAAAGAAAATGACTATTACGGCTATCTGACGGACGAGAAACGGCTGAAAATAGTCGCCACCTTGACCGAAGAACAGAAAACAATCATTCGGCGCGACTACCTGTATAGCCACCTAACCGACCGCACAACCACCGTAGCCGACACCAAAGGGAGTATGTTACAAGCATTTGCAAAGCAACATTTACCCGAACAGACGGCGAAGATAGAAACGGAGCGCAAAGAGGAATACGGCAAGAAAAACGCCCGATTAGACGAACGTATCACAGGGCTGAAAAAGGTTGATAAAAAGGCGAAAGCGGAAGCCAAGATGAAAAAACAAGAGCAACCCGCCAAAGCCGATAAACCCGCTAAATCGGGCGAAAAACAGCCGAAGAAAGCCGAGAAACCGACCGAAACGACCACCACAGCCGTAACGGTTATTCCGAAAGTTAAAGCGGTAGCAGTAGCGCAACCCGCATAAATAGAGTATTAACAGGGGCGGGAGAAATCCCGCTCCATATTATAACGATTATGAACACAATAGCAGTAAAATTTGTAAAATGGGATATTCCCGCACTTGCGACCCTTGCAGGGAGCAGGGTTTACGGACTTCGGGAACGACTTGATAAAGGGGATACGATAAGCCGAGAGGAAAAGAATTGGATAACCGAAAACGTGAATAGCAATGCCTATTTCAAGAGTGCTATTCCGCTCGGTGGTTGGCGTTTCGATTTTTCGGACGTACTGAAAACCTTTGTAGTTAAGCAGTACGGACACTATCAAGAATACAGGGCGGTAGATAAAACAAGTTTACGCACCATGTTACACGGAAGAATAAAACGCATCATTGAAATTTAACGAGTATGAAAACAGTATTTGTATTATTCCAAACGGACGTACACCGAACAAGGGTAAACCGTGTATTTTGCGGAGTGTTCAGCACCGAGCAAAAAGCGATAAACCACGCCAAAGAAAACGGCTTATATACCCATACGGCAGAGGTCGTAATTGTAGAATGTGAAATTGATAAATTCGGCGAGGTATGAAAACACACAGATTTTGCCGTTCATGCGGTTGCGCCGTAAAGAAAGAAACCGAACTCGATTATCCGTTCTATTGCCCGAAGTGCGACGAAAACCGTTATCGGTTTGAGACTATCCACAAGCGGGAGATTAAGCGACGAAAACCGATAAAGCCATGAGGATAGACGCATATATCGGCAATCCTGTTATTGCCACGCAAGAACAATATTACGAACTGGAGGAACTTTTGCACGAGATAGACCCCGACTGTAAAACGGTACAACTCCGACAGGATGTTGTTATAATCGAAAATATTGTGCGTAGGACATTCCATTATCCACGCAGTCCCACGATTGATTGGGTAGCTGGTCGGCTGCAATACATGGTCGAAAACGGGCTGTAAATGCCTATGGGAGTGATTTTGAGAACTTATATCCGGGCAGGGAAACTTTGCCCGGACTTCTTTTTCCATGAGCAATTAGCGGGGCTTTATGCGGAGAAAAAGAAGCAAAAAGCCGATGATTGAGGGTTGCATTGATTTAAACCCTATTTTCCTATAATTTTTGTTAATTCTCTTAGTATTTCTTTCAAATTTGTATCTGAATAAGGATTGGATAATGCACTCATGATATAGTTTGCCGTTCCAAGATCAATAGGCTCAATTTCATCAAAATGGCAGATGAATTTGTCTGAAATGAATTTTAGTGCAGTTCTTATTGAACGCGAATTTTGGGGATCAAAAGGACTGTCAAGGTATTCGTCTATTTTTTGAGCAACTTCTGGTTTGCCAACTTCATTAAAGTAATTTTGGAATGTGTAGTTTTTCTTTCCTTTCTCCAATAGCATTGCTCTCAATTGGGTAATTACCGAATCAAATATAGTAAGATACTCAAATTGCTGTTCTTTATCCATTGGATTAATTCTTTCAAGCCAAGATAATTTGTAGTTCAATAAGTCAATATTGAATGAAAATCTTTCAGCAAAAAAAGAGAATTTGAGACTCTCGGTTGTTGTTCTTTCTTTCATCGTAAAAATATAATAATTAATTTTGTCACCCAATCTGAATATTAATCTCCCGTCTAAAAGCAAGCGGATTAGCTATATACGGATAAGAACTTGTAGCCCCGCCAGTAGTAACCGTAATTGTACCGAAGCCGAATACGCGACCTAAGATACTTTGATTTATATGCAAACCCTCGCACTTTGCCAGCACCAAATCGACCGCACGGCGGCTGATTACGCCGGTTTTAAGTACCACGCGCTTATTTGTAACGGCATACGCCGAGCCTATTTTTACGAGTATCCTTTGTAAGAGCGATACCAGTCCGAAAAACAACATCAAAAGCCCTGCATAGTGTATCACGGGCACTGTTTCTTTCGGGGCAGTAGCAAGGAACGCACCGATAAGCAACAGGATTATCGGTTGCATGAACAGGAAGAAATGTAGTTTGGCAACGTATTTTATTTCTTCTCCGGGTTGTAGATTTGTTTCTATGTAGTTCATAAATTATTGATTTACTGCAAAAATAAGAAGTTTAGTTGATTACTCCATGTTTTGCTACCTGTATTTTTATTTCATATAGCAAGTAACACCATCCAGCCGGATTTAGAAAATAGTTTCCTTTCCTGATTTCATAATGCAGATGGCTACCCGTTGATACTCCGGTAGTGCCTACATAGGCAATTTGTTGAGTGATACTTACCGAATCTCCCACATTTACCAACGTTTTGCTTAAATGTGCATAGAACGAACGGAAGCCGCCTGTGTGCCTGATCTCTATAAAATTCCCGTACCCTGAATTATACCCTATACGGATTATAACACCGTTTCCGGTGGCATATACCGCAGTACCTTTCGCACCCTCAAAATCAATTCCGGTATGGAATTTCCACACCCTGTAAACAGGATGCCAGCGCATTCCGAAGCCTGATGAAACAACGGGGCGTTTAACGGGCGAGATTATAGGGTAGTCGGACAGTTCGCCGATAGATAGCTGCAATGAATCCGCTATTTGCCGGAACTCTTCTACGGAATATATATTCTCCGTTAATGTTCCTATTCCCGTTTTCCGGCTCAGGGAATCGCTTTCTTTTCCCGATACGGGTAAATACAGTAAAGCGATGAAAGTCATTATTATGTATTTCATAATGAATCTGCAAATGAAATAAGCACCCGAAATAATCCGGGTGCTTACCTATTCCTTTACTCTTCGTCCTCACTACTCCCGCTGTCTATACGCTCATTCTGAAATGAAAAACTCACTTCGTAGCATTGCCCGTAATTGTCCTGTACCACCACGTCGATTTGTTGCTGGTCGGTCGAACGGGAAGTGTAGTATATCCGGAACATCATCTTTTCGAGCGGGTAAAGGTCGTTGGGCGATAACAATGTACCATCGTCAAGCCGCAGCTCTCCTTTGCCGTCCGGCTGAAAATAACGAATGTAGTAACGCGCTTCGGAGTAATCCCCCTCGCGCACCAACGTACAGCGTATTTCAGCCGTTTCCCCTTGCGTTATACGTTTCTGCACAGGCATCGTTTCGAGATAAAAACCGTAGGTTTTATATACGTCCAAATCGTCCGTACATGCAAAAGCCAGCAAGCCGATCACAGCCACGCCGACCAGTATTGCGATTGTTTTTCTTATCTTTTTCATGTTGTTTCCTAATTTATAATGAATTTGATTCCCAAACCGAATTGAGTATGAAAGTGTCCGGTAGAATTGCCCCACAGCACCCGCTGCCGACCGTTCAGGAGCAATACAATACGGTCGGCAAGATAGAGTTCCATTTCCAGCGTAATAGCCCCGCCGTAAATGAAAGCATCGTCGTCCCGGAGCGTTGAGCCGTCGTACAAGGTCTTTTCGCCCCAGTTACTTGTTTCGTAGCCCGCCAACGCCGAACCGCCCAAATAGAAATGCACCGTTTTCGACCCGTCGGACAAGAATTTCAGATAGTAGCCGCCTTCAGCGGTAAACTGTGAAACAGGTATGCGGATCGCCCGGTACGGATAATAGCGTTCCATAAACTCCGCACCGAACACCCACTTGTTACCACGCTTCGCATAAGTAGCCATTGCCAGACCAAAATAATATCCGGCTTCGTTGTCTAAGGCAGACGAATAGATACCGTCCACCATACCGCCTGTTACCTGCAATCCTTTCATGCCCGATAACTGACGCTGTGCGTGTGCTTGGTCTGTAAAGACCAGGCACAACACAAGCGTTAAAATGATTGATAGCTGCTTCATAGTTATTTCACTTTCAGTTCGTTAATAACCTTTGCACGAACGAGGTCGGCATTATCGACAGTAAAAGATTGGTGCCGCCCGCCGCTCTGTTCGTTAAGTTCGACAACCAGCATTTTATCGTCCGGTATCGTGAATTTCGGCAATGTGAACACCATGCGTTCGGTGCGGCTTCCGCCAATTAATGTCAGGTTATTGTAGGCGCGAAGCGGCCAGATAACCTGTTCCTGAATCGACGTGCGTTTGGCAACCTGTTTATCTACAATTTTAAAGGTTATGTAGTCCACATTAAACGGCACATTGGACGAGTTCTTTAACTGTAAGTGAAAATACAATAGCCCGTTGTGCGTATAAACGCCCTTTAGAGTGTACTGAATCCCGAAACGCTTGCTTCCGATATGTTTGATTTCCTTGCGGTCATTTTTATATATGGACTGCATAATCAGTTTTACCAGTAGCGGCGATTCCTGCCCCAACTCCTGCATATAAATACCTAAGGCATTGTTCGGGCGGTTGGTTGCTTCCCCGTCATGTAGGAAGTCCGTCATTTCTACCGACAGTTTTACCGGTTCGTCGGCGTACTTCACATTAAAGGTGTAGTAGCTACCGTCTTCCGTAATTACGGACAGATTACTCTCCCGGCTGAAATCCCGCAAAGCGGCTTTCACTCTCAACACGTTTTCCGTTCCGTCCGCTTTCGCCGCGAGAAGATCTGCCGAACCTAAATCGACGTAGCGAATTGGTGCGGGAAAAATCACATGAACCGTCTTATTAAATGTTACCTCCAATCCGTGCGGTGGTATCATTTTATTAAACGTCAGCGGGCGGGTAAAGCCCTGAAAGTAGTCGCCCGTAGTGGGACTGGTCGTTACCGTTTCTGTGACGGTTTCCGTATTTTCGACTTCCTGCGCGTTGGCAGTCATTACGCCCGCAACTATGGCGAGCATCAAAAAGATTTTTTTCATTGCGAATAATTTTAATTGTTGTTTTTGACTCTGTTATTTGGGATTTTTTTAGTGGCAGGCACAGCCTATTTTGTTACTTCTTTATTGCGTTTTGGGTAGCAGCAGTATTTGATAATTTGCTTTCAGGGTAACTTTAACCACGCTCATTTTCTTACTCACATACTGCGAAGCTCCCTGAATCAGCCCCTTGCCAACGTCGGCGGCAAGCTGCGAACCCGCATTGTCCGTTATCGAAATAGACGTTCCGGCTGATTGTGCCAGTTGCGCGGCCACCTCTTTGGCGGCATTGATTTCGTCGCTGCCGGGAACGAAGATTCCGGGCTGCCCGTCCATATCATAGACTTGCAGTTCCACAGGAATAATATTACCGCCATACTGGATTGAATTTACCGTTACGCTCATCCGTTCGCCGCTGATCCGGCACGCTCCCGTAATAATGCTGTTCGCCGGGATTAGGATATTTCCCGCCCGCAGCGGCTCCAAGAGGCGTATTTGCAACTCCCGTCCGCTGGTCAGCGTTATAGTCTGATAGACACAGGCGCGAATGCTGTTTTTGCTTGCTACCGTTTCGTTTCCGGCAGCGGTAACGAAACCCATATTGCGGGGCTGGCTGAAAGCGGCGACAAATTCATCGTCCGTCATGGGCGCGGACAGTAGTGACACCACATTGTGGCTCACATGGCTTACAGGCTGAACGACCGCTTTGTCTTTGGTCGATACCGTTTCCATCGGTTGCGAAACTTCGTTTACAGGCTGTGCCGACTGGGGCATATACCGCGCCGCCATCGCATAGGATTTTTCGAGTAGAGCCGTTTGTTCGTCCTCTGCCGCTTTCTGCGCTTCGGCTTCCTCTAAGCGGCGTTCCAATTCCTGTATGCGTCCCTCGACAGCCAGTTGCCCGTCCGTTTTTCCGGCAGGTTCTTCGTACCACGTCCCCAATTGGCGGTTAATGTCGTTGTAGGCATTCGCCGACGAGTTTATCGAAGAAGCCGCCGAACGGGTATTGGTGTTTCCCTCTAATAGTTCCGGGGTTTCCTGATACTCTACGGGACGCACCTGCCGTTCGTGTTCCGTCTCACTTTGTGCCGTTTGACGGTCGAACATATCCGACAAATCCTGCAACGAGCGCATCTTTGATTCTTCCCGCTGGCGCATGGCATCCTGTTCGTATGCCGCCCGCTTGTCGCCGACAATCCCTTCGTCTTTGGGTACAGGCAGTTCGGCGTTAAAGCCGCTCAATCCCTCTGCCTCTTCTTTATCTTTGCCCGACGGGGCGAAGATCAGCCACAGGCACGCCCCGAAGACGAGGAAGAATAGCGGGAAAATCAGCATTTTCCTGCGCTTCTGTAATTGGGCGGTTGTCAGTTCTTTTTTCGGTTGAACCGACTTCGGAGGTTCTTTTTTTACCTCCGGCATCACTTCGGGCGTGGTAGATTCCGGCAGCCCGTCGTTATTGATTTTCTGTTCGTCCATATTCAAATTCGTTTAATGGTAATTGATAATTAATACTGTCCCGTTTCTCCTGTTCCGATTCCAGATTCAGGATTTCCATGCGCTGTATTTCCATTTTGCGCCCTTTGTCCTTTCCGAAATTGTAGATGGAAGAAACGGTCATGTAGATAGATAGCCCGCTGAATAGAATCAGCATCGTAACAATAAGGATAACCCGCGCGTCGGGACTTAACGGTCTGATAAGATGACGTATCCGGTCTTCCAGCCACTCGTTTATGTTCTGAATGATTTTCCGTAACATAGCGCACCTACCTTTCCGTTACCCGTATGTCCCGGTTTTCCACAATCTCGAATTTCTCCATCGTGAAGCCGTGCGGGTTGTTATCACTTCTGACCGAATTAATCAAGTCCGCCCGTGTAACAAGGCTCCGCTCGGTGATATTTGACGAGCGGATAATGTACTGCCGGGCGTATGTTACCGTTTTATACGGGTACACATTGAAGTCGCAGGCGATAGAATCCACCTGCACGACCTGATTAATGTTACTTGAAATAATGCGGTTATAATATCCCTTTTCCTGCATATCCTGATAGTATTTGAAAGCCGACCTGTCCACAAGGAACAAGGCGCGGCTCACATTACTTTCGATAGCCGATTTGTCGGGCGCAAGGGTAAAGAACAATTCGTGAAACCGCTTGACGTGTTCCCGCGCTTCCACGGGGCGGTTTTGCGAAAGGTCTTGCGAAAGGGCAAGCATCAACGACTTGCCCTCGTCCAATACATAGATACGCTGGCGTTGCGCTTCGGCGAAGCTATACGACGACCAAACGGAATAACCCGTTATGGCGGCGCACAATACCAAAAACACCATACCGAACAGGCGTATCTGCTTGAAACTTGTTTCGATATTTTTTAGACTTTTGAACTCCATTGTTTTAATTGGTTTTTATTTTTTCAACATTCCTTTGATTGCCCCGTAGCCTTTCTTGGCGAGTGAACCCGCCCGTCCTGCCGCGTTGCCCGCAGCGGCTCCGGCAAGTCCTCCGGCGACTGCACCGCCCTTAACGGCAGCCGCATTCATGGTACGGTTTGCACCACCCATACCGCCTGACTGGATAATCCAACCTGCTACGGTCGGTATCGTGAAGTAGCCGATTATGCCGATAATGAGAAATAGTATGTACATTCCGTTTGTTTCGTCCGGCACGTATGACGGGTCTTTGAGCAGCACTATATCCTGTTGGAGCATCAACGCCTGTATTTTAGATAGTACGGCGGAAAAGAGGTCGGCGACGGGCAGCCACAGATAGACGCTTATATAGCGCGAGAGCCAAGCCGTGAGCGTAGCCTGAAAACCGTCATAAACGGAGAGGGCAAACGACAGCGGCCCCAGTATCGACAATACGATAAGGAAAAATGTTCTTATGGTGTCGATAGAGAGGGCAGCAGCGTTAAAGAGCAGTTCGAAGAAATCGCTTATCAGCTTGCGAAACCACACTTTCATCGTGTACCAAGCGTGTTCCCACCACATGGAGAGCTTTGCGCCGACCTGCCGGATACCCATTTCGCTCATTTTTTCCTCGTACACCTCATCATTGACAAGCCATTCTTTGCCTTCACGTACCCGCGCCTGATATTCCAGTGCATCGCGTTCGGCTTGCAAGGCTTCCACATTTTCAATCTGCGATTCCAAAATGGTATGCGTTCCTTTTACCACAGGCGACATAACGCCGTTTATCGTTCCCAGTACGATTGTCGGAAAGAACATGATGCAAAGTCCTATCGCAAACGGACGGAGCAAAGGGAATATATCAATAGGTTCAGCCCTCGACAGAGCTTGCCAAACACGATACGCTACATAAAAGAGCGCACCCAGACCCGCAACACCTTTTGCTACGCCGATCATATCCGCGCAAAGCGGCATCATCTCCGTATAGAGATTCCGCAGCAGTTGGTGCAGGTTGTCAAAATCTATTGCAAGTAGTGTCATGGCTTACCAGTATCTTTCGGACGGACTGCCATACAATGCTTTCACTCGTGCCACATCGCCCTGTTCCTTACTTCTGATAAAGGATATGGCGATATTCTTATTGGAATAGTAGGTTACAAGGTTGCGGTGGCTTGCCATTTTTGAATGGATTTTGTCGATAATATCCATACGTTCTGCATCCGACAGGGATAGCCCGTTGGAAGGCGTTACAATCTCCTTAATATCGGTTAACAGGTTGCCGCTTTCCTTTAACAGTATGGCGTACCCGTCCGATATTGCCGCCAGTTCGCCCACCGAGAAATTCTTATCCGACAGCATTTTGTTGAAATTGGTCGAATAGATTTGGGAGATTTGGCTCACCATTTCCACCGTCTCTTTTACCTTGCGGGCATCTTTAATCAGGTTCGTTACCGATTTGAGTGCATCGTAATATTCCTTACCTTGACTATAAATCTTTTGCATCTCCTGAAAGGAGTTGATTACGTTGGTTGCCGTTGTCGCTGTTTTGGAAACCGTCAGAATGTTTTGCGCTAAATTGGACGGGTCGATTACCGCCCATTGTGCGCTGGCTTTGCCTGTGACGAAACACAGTACCACCGCGAGCATCATTATTTTTGTTTTCATTGTTCTTATTGATTTTAATTGTTTAATACTTTGTCCGTGGGGCAGAAGTAGCCTACAAAAGCTACTCCGCCCGGACATATTCGCCGTAATCGGAGAACAGCAATACGTCGCGCTGGGCATCGTATGCCATTCCCACACGCCCATACAGGTAGAAAAAGGTTACGCCCCACCGTTGCCACAATGGGCAGTTGTAAACCGTATTGGGGTCGTATGCGAACTTAATCCGATGGTGGCGCACCCCCGTGCGATAAATATGCACCTCCGGCATCCGGCATCTATCCCCGCCGCAGCTTACCCACCGTCCCCGTATCTCTTCCAACAGAAAGTATTGTTGGTTTTTCAGCGGATCGGACGTACTCTTATTTCTTTTCCGCATGGCTAACTGTTTTTTCTGCTTTCTGCAAGCTGTTTAATCGCCAATTCGTAGTTACCGCCGAGTTGATCCGTCTTTTGGAAGACTTCCAGTTTTTCGGATTCTTCGGTCGTGTACGTGAGGTATTCTTCGCCGCTAACTTCTGTTGCATATACCGCCGACTGCACACCGCCCAGCCCGAACCACACTTCTTTATAGAGCCTGCCCGGATTGTTCGCCATGTTGATAGAGAGGATTTGTCCTTTCTCCTTTTCGGTTAGACCTAAAAGGGATTGGATCACGTCGAATCTATTCATGAATTTTCGCTGGTCGAGTAGGATTTTGCAATCGGAATTGTTGATAATCGCTTCTTTGACAATGGGTGACGAAATAATATCGTCCACTTCCTGCGTTACGACAATCGCTTCCCCGAAATACTTTCTGACGGTTTTATAGAGGTACTTCATGTACTCCGCCATATTGGGGGACGACAGGGCTTTCCATGCTTCCTCACAAATGAATTGCTTGCGGATACCTTTCAGCCTGCGTAATTTGGAAATGAACGATTCCATGATAATGATAGTCACGACGGGAAAAAGTTCGCGGTTCTCCTTAATACTGTCGATTTCGAAGACTATAAAGCTCTTATTCAAGAGGTCTATGTTCTCTTTCGAGTTCAACAGGAAGTCATAACGTCCGCCCTGGTAATACTGACGCATGGTGGTCAGCATATTGTCGAGGTTAAAATCCTCCCGGCTTACCTTGATTTCCCGTTCATCGAGTTCCCGACGGTAGTCATCGCGCATAAACTCATAAAAGGTATTGAACGAGGGTACGATATTCTGATCTGCCTGTATCTTTTGGATATAAGCCGATACCGCGCTGCCGAGTTCGCCGCTTTCGGTTTTGCTGATTTTATCGTCTTCGGACTTCCACAGGGTAAGGAGCAGCGTTTTGATAGAATCTTTCTTTTCCACGTCGAAAACATAGTCTTCTGTGAAAAATGGATTGAAACTGATTGGGTTTTCTTCCGTGTATGTGAAATAAATTCCGTCAGCGCCTTTGGTCTTGCGGCGTACCATTTCACATAAGCCCTGATAGCTGTTCCCCGTATCGACCAACACCACATGAGTACCTTGCTCCCAATATTGGCGGACAAGATGGTTCATGAAAAAAGATTTGCCCGACCCGGAAGGCCCCAACACGAACTTGTTCCGGTTGGTGGTGATTCCGCGTTTCATCGGAAAATCTGAAATATCGACATGCAGGGGCTTTCCCGAAACCCTGTCACACATCTTTATACCGAATGGGCTTGGTGAAGATTTGTAATTGGTTTCCTGTGTAAAGAAACACAAGGCGGGTTCGATAAATGTGTAAAACGATTCTTCGGCGGGAAAATCAGCGGCATTACCCGGCATCGCCGCCCAATAGAGCGTTGCCGCATCCACTGTATTGTGGCGGGGTTTGCACTCCATAAGCGCCAACTGACTGCCGACATCGTTACGGATATGTTTCAGCTCCTCCGCATCGTTCGACCACGCCATCACATTGAAGTGTGCGCGAACGGAAGTCAGCCCGAAGCTGTGCGCTTCGTTCAGATATTCGTCGATCCACTCTTTATTAATTTGATTGCCCCGTGAATAGCGGGATAGCGACTGCATATTCCTTGCGCTCTTCTCGAACTGCCGTAGGTTTTCGGCGGAATCATCCAAGAAAATGTACTGGTTAAATACATGGTCGCAACTTAGAAGCAGTCCGACAGGTGCGGCAAAAGACAACCGGCAATCGCTCCGGTCGGTCGATAGGCGTTCATAACGCATATCCGTTCCGACCGATCCCGGCAGGTCTTCGACATCCGATACTGTATGCACACAGATATGTTTGTCGCCTACACGCAAGCCGTCGGCTCCCAGTTCCATATCCTGTAAACAGGTGGTATCTTCCAGCGACAGGGCAAAATATTTTTCAATAAGCCCCGCACTTTCCGGTGTTCCCGTTATCTCATCCGATGTTAGGCGAGTCAATTTCACAAACCCCGAATCGTTTACGATACGCTCGAATTGCCCGACTGATTCCAAAAACTTGATCGTCGTGTCCTTATCTACTTCCTTCGGAATAATATTCCCGCGACATAATGACGAAAAATTCGACTGCATACGCTGGCGTTCTTTCGTCGTCTTTGTCAGGTAGAGAAAACAGGTGTGATTTAGGAACGGACGTTCATTGAAGTGCCGTTCAAAACTGCGGGATAGGAAACTCATATCTTCCCCGTCGGTCTCCGGCTTGTAGTTTTCCTTTGTGAACCAATCTTGTTTCTGAATCACCGAGTAGTCAGGCAATACTTTAATCGCTTTCGCCCATGACGAGTGTATCGCTTCGTATTCCGCCGAGGTTACAGTAAATAATTCGGGCAAGTCCACCCGGAACGCTACCGTTATATCGGCATCTTTAGATATGATACAGTCGTGTTCGACCGCCAATAATGGGAATTTACTTTCGATAGTGGCGGCTTTCATCGTGTTACGCATAAGCTACCCCCTTTCTCCGTTGGAAGAAGCGGCGTGAGTTCCGACGGTTAATCAGGTAACGGGGATGCTGCCGTTTGGCGAGCAGCTTCATAAGCCCATATTCCCCATACCGCGCGTTCAGGTTGAAAGTCAGCCATACCAACGCGGAGGCGGCAATAACACCGAAGCCGATACATATCCATTGGTCTATGCCGATCATGTACATGATGACAAAAACCACGAATACAGCCAGCAGACCGCCCGCGAAAATGAACAGGTATTGCGCTTTCAACCCCTTGAACTCGACGCTTTTTCCAATGCCTTTATTTACATTGTACTCCATAATTTGTAGATTATGAAGATTACAGGAAGAATGAACGAAGGATAGTCGCAGCGACAATCAGGAAGATACACGCGCCGAACCAAGAGGCGGCGGTTTTGCTTGTATCGGGGTCGCCGGAAGAGAACTTGTTGTACACTTTTATACCGCCAATCAAGCCCACAACCGCGCCCACGGCGTACACGAGTTTCGTGCCGGGGTCGAAATAACTGGTTACGAGACTGGTAGCGTCATTGATACCACCGATACCGTTGCCTTGTGCGAAGGCATCTGCAGCAGCTAAGATGATAGCCGCCGACAAAAGAATTTTCTTTTTAGTCATTGTTTGAATTTTAAAGGCGGTCGAAGGGTTGGATAGTCCCTTCGACCGCCGGGATTTGTTACTTTTTTACTTCTCGATTTTTTTAGTGGATGACAGCGTGTAGCTATCCGTAATCCCGTTCTTTCATGCTTTTACACATTTTTAGTTTATAAACTCTTAAGCAAAACTTCGTACATTGAAATCGGTTGGGGCTTTTACCGCAGGTTGGGGTTGGGCTTCCCTCTCGCGATAGTAGGCGTTGAAATAATCGTCCATAAGGGAGGACACGATTTTCTTTTTCGGTTCGTCGCTGGCGACTTGCCCGAACAATTCGGTTTTTCGCACTTCGACCAGTACCCGTCCGGCTTCTTCCCGTTCTTGCGGTGTCGCATCCCCGGCGTTATCCACCGTCCGGATTGCTCCCGAAAGATCGTCGAAGCCAAGCCCCAATGCTTTTCCACTCCCGGAGGTTTCCCCCGCTTCTTCGGTTTCTTCGTAATCTATTCCATCGTCTTCGTCAGATTCTATTTCCCCCTCTGGCTCATTTTCGATAACTATATCTATATCGCCGGAATTATCCTCTGCCGGTTCGGGTAAAACTACGTTTTCCACTTCGGCTGCCGGAGTTTCCCCCGGAGTGTCCTGTACATGGGTTTGCTCGTTCCCGTCTGCAAATGTAAGTTGTTTTTCTTCTGATTTGTCACTGATTTCCAGTGTGGTAGCCTTTGTCCGACCTTGTCCGAGGACAAACTTGCTTTTGCCGATTATATCTTCTTTGGCGGAGGGCTTGAAAGGATTATAACCTTTCTTCCGTGCCGCGTTCCGCTTGCGTTTCACCCCGCGCTCCCAAAGAAGATAAATACCGACTACCAGTGCATACAGCATAATTGCATAAATGAAATATCGTCCCATAGCTTAGAATATGTTGGGTTTCTTTTCCTCGTACAAGGCACTTATTTCATTCTTATACACGGCAAAGTGTTCTGTAAGTACATTGTTCAAATAATCGAACAGGCTTATTTCGTTCGCTCCGATTGTTTGGATTATCCGCATAATGCGTTCGTGATACTCTTTGCTGATATATACTGTTTTCCCGCTACGGGTTTTCACTCCGGCCTGTTTTATAAACAGCCTTTCGTAGTAAGCCTTATCTTCTTGGCTCATTGTTTTTTCTTCCATTGTCTTAATTATTAAAAGTTTACAATAAATCATTCTGTCGCTGGCGGTATATCTCGTTGATTTCCTCCTTGTTGGCTTGCAGGTGTTCGTTCAATACCGTGTCGATATACCCGCCCAGCGTTATATCGTTTCCGGTGTCCACCAAAGCCCTGACGAGTTTTGCGATAACCGCATGAACGTCGTAACTGATATAGACGCATTGACGGGTTTTAATATCGTTGCGCTTTAAGAAAGTTTCCTTATACCCTTGCGGTTGGCTTCGCTTGCGCTTGGGTGTTTCTTTCACTTCCGGTACTGGCTCCGGCTCAATAATTGGTTCTACCGATACGGGAGCCGATACCTGTTCCGGTTCGCTGACAGGCGGTACTGTGGGTTCCGCCTGCTGCTCCCGGTTGCTCTTTTTTCCCTGCCCGATTATAAATGCGGGGTCTAAACCGCTTGTATCTGCCTTCTTTCCCATAATCGCGTTACTTTAACAGGTGCAATAGCTCATCGGTAAGGGCATTCAGGTTAGAACCTTTGACAAGCGACTTATCCGCCGGGAACAGCGTTGAACGGAACAGGGCTTTATGGCTCACGGACAGTTCGCGGCGAAATCGCTTGCTGTCGGGTATAAAAGTTTTGAGGACGGGAAAATCCAACTCCTTTATAACCGCTTCGTACACTTCGTACAGGTCTGATTTTTCCCGCCCATCGACCAGATTCCAAAGGAGGTACACCCCTTTGATATTAGATTTTCCTGTGCTTATGATATTATCCCTTACTGAAATCAAATAGTTCAGGGTGCTTTCCAATACGAGGCGGTCGGCAGCTATCGGCGAAATGATATAATCCATACTGGCAACGGTCAATACCAAGTGAGGATTATCGAAAGTGCCGGGCAGGTCGAAGAAGATAAAGTCATAATCCCCGTCCCGTATTAATTTCTCGGCATCGTTCAGAGCGTCTTTTGTGTTACTCTCAATAATCGGGTAGGCTTTTTTTTCACCCAAGCGGGTAAACTGCTCGAAAAGCATACCCTTGTAATACTCGTCTTTTTCGACCATAGTAAAATCGCGCTCCCTCATTTCAAAGATTGAGTGCTGCGGATAGTCGCAGTCGATCACGGCCACGTTGTAGCCTTTCACATAGTGAAGGTATGAAGCTACCAAAACTGTAAGGGTAGTTTTACCCGCCCCGCCTTTTTGCGTACTGAATGCTACATACTTCGGTTCTTTTTTGCTTACATTCTTTTCCATTGTTCTACTTTTTTAATTCGTTAATTATTTAATTGTTCGTACCGGTAAAGAGATACGGTTATTTGTCAATCGTTATTTCCTTCCTTATTTTTTTGCCCCATTGCTTTTGCACTTTTGGGACTATCTATTGATTCCTCGATTTGTTTTTTTGCCTTTTTTCTTATCTGTATCGGTATTGACCCATTGCCTTTTTTCGATACGACAATACTTATGTGCAACTGTACGAAAGCTTATCATTCCATTTCCATTTTTGAAATTTTCCACTTTCATAAAAAGCTATTTCAACGAAGCGGTATTTACTTTCCGGGGGCAAATAAAAGCCTATTTTTTCATACCCGCACCATGTTTTTAAGGGGTGGCTACCTTTGTCCGACCTTGTCCGACCTGCCTGATATACAGCGCATTAAATTAGCCAGTAACTTTGCAGCATGAAATGTTACGCGAGGTTTTCGGGCAAACATTTGAAGTCAGGTTTCCCTCTAACCTGATACCCGAATCGGAAGCCAATTTCCCGATTAATCATTTACGGTCAATCTTTTCCCGCTGCGGGAAATCTTATTTGCATTTTGGCAAATAGCAAGGTATGTCTCGTGCATCGCAAAACCAGTTTTGCAGCACTCAACCCTTGCCCTGCCGGGGGCGGCGCGACCCTCCGAAGTCGGTTGCACATCCAGCTCGGCAAGCCTCGATTGACAGATTTTTAATTCGATGTGGCACATTACCACCCACTAAAAAAATCCGTGTTATGAATGAAGAAAAGAATGTACCCCAACGGGGTAAAGGTGACAGACCACCTAAAGGGAATCCGGCGGCGCACCGCCTGACGGTCAATCTGACCGATACGCAGTACGCCAACTTTCTTACCATGTACGAACAGTCAGGCGTAGCTTCACTATCCGGTTTTATTGCCGCCCGTATATTTTCCGAAGAGTTCCGGGTAGTAAAAACCGACTCATCGGCGGTCGATTTTGTAATGAAACTATCGGCGTTTTACGGACAAATCCGTTCCGTTGGCGTGAATTACAACCAAACGGTGAAGCAACTTCACACCACTTTCGGGGAGAAAAAAGCCTTGTCGTTGCTCTATAAATTGGAGCAGGAGACGATAGAATTGTCGAAAATCGGGCGCGAAGTGTTACGCCTGTGCGAAGAATTTAAGGGGAAATTCTTACCCGAACATCCGTAAAATTATGGTAGCGGATATTCATAAGGGCAGCAATTTGTACGGCGCGTTGGCTTACAATCAGGATAAGATTGATAACGGGAAGGGACAAATACTGGAAACAAACCGGGTGTTTGTTCCCTTTGACGGGCAGTTCCGGGTGTCGGATTGCGTGCGAGATTTTGAGCAGGCAATGCCTTCGCAAATAAACACAGGCAAACCGGTAATCCATATTTCGCTCAATCCACACCCCGACGACCGCTTGACCGATACCCAACTTGCGGATATTTCACGGGAATATCTCGACAAAATGGGTTTCGGCGGACAACCGTACATAATTTTTAAGCACGAAGATATAGACCGCCAGCACGTACACATTATTTCTACCCGTGTCCGTGGCGACGGTTCTATTATCAGCGACAGCATGGATTTTGAGCGGAGCCGGAAGATTACCGACGCTTTGGAACAGAAGTACGGGCTTCATCCTAAAGGGGAAAGCCTGAAAGAAGCGTGGCAACTCTCTCCGGTGGATTCTTCGGTGGGCAACCTGAAACAACAAGTGGCGAATGTCATTAAGCCGCTTTCGGAAATGTACCGTTTCCAATCGCTGACCGAATACCGCGCCCTTCTCTCCTTATATAATATAGGTATAGAGAAAGTCGAAGGCAGTAATAACGGTAATAAGTACACAGGCTTGGTGTACTCGGCATTGGATGCGGACGGAAACCGTGCGGGCAAGCCGCTGAAATCTTCCCTGTTCGGAAAGGCGCAAGGTATCGACCAGTTGGAACAGGGAATGAAACGCTCCGGTGAAGCGATAAAATCCGGCAAGCTGGCAGATAAAACAAAAGCCACCATCGCCGAAGCCCTTAAAACTACCCGCACTGAAAGCGATCTGCGGACAGCATTGCGGGAAAAAGGCATTGATATGGTACTTCGCCGGAACGATACAGGGCGCATCTATGGCGCAACCTTTATCGACCATAATACCCGTACGGTATTGAACGGTTCGCGTATGGGTAAAGAATTTTCGGCGAATGCCCTGAACGAACACTTTGCAGATAATTCGCCCCGCGAGGATCTGCATACGCCAGTTATGCAAGTTGCCGACAATGTTCGGAACGCTCCCGCGCCGGACGACAAGAGTAAACCACAAACGCCCGACCTCTCCACCGCTACCGAAGCAGCGGGTAATCTGTTCTCGTTCCTCACACCGGATGAGGGACAGAATGACAATCAGCCTGCACCCAAACGCCGGAAGAAGAAAAAACGGCGGTACGGCAGGCAAATGTAAAACAATAAGATTTCTAACAATTTAATTTTTAAGATTATGCAAAATGAAGATGATTTGAGAGGACTCGCAAAAGTCATGGACTTTATGCGGGCATTGTCAATACTGTTTGTAGTGATAAACATTTATTGGTACTGCTATGAAGCGGTGAAGTATTGGGGGATTGATGTCGGTGTGGTCGATAAAATCCTGATGAATTTTAATAATACTGCCGGACTGTTTACCAATATCCTTTGGACGAAATTTTTTGCAGTGATTTTCCTTGCCCTTTCCTGTTTGGGTACAAAAGGGGTTAAGGACGAGAAAATTACTTGGCCAAAAATTATCGTGTGCCTTGTTTCAGGATTTATCCTGTTTTTTCTCAACCGGTGGTTTCTTTCGTTGCCGTTTCCGGCGGAAGGTCGGGCGGGATTATACATATTTACCATGACGGGCGGCTATATCTTTATGCTGATGGGCGGTATATGGATGTCGCGCCTGCTTAAAAGCAATATGTTCGACGACGTGTTCAATCTTGAAAACGAATCGTTTATGCAGGAAACACGCCTGATTACTAACGAGTATTCCATTAATCTGCCAACACGATTTTGGTATAAAAAGAAGCTGCACAACGGTTGGGTGAATATCGTAAATCCCTTCAGGGCAAGTATTGTGTTGGGAACTCCCGGCTCCGGCAAGTCTTATGCTATCGTAAATTCCTACATCAAACAGCAGATAGAAAAGGGCTATTCGGCTTATATTTATGACTTTAAGTTTCCGGATTTATCGACAATCGCCTACAATCATTTGCTGAACAACCGTGAGGGTTACGCCAAAACACCTACGTTTTACGTGATTAATTTTGACGATCCTTCGCGTTCGCACCGCTGCAATCCGCTTAATCCGGCATTCATGGAAGACATATCGGATGCATACGAAAGTAGTTACACGATTATGCTCAACTTGAACCGAACTTGGGTGAGTAAGCAGGGCGATTTTTTTGTCGAGAGTCCGATAATTTTGTTTGCAGCTATCATTTGGTTTTTGCGGATTTATGAGGGTGGGAAGTATTGTACATTTCCCCATGCAATAGAATTATTGAACAAACCCTACGAGAAAATCTTTCCGGTTCTGACCTCTTACCCGGAATTGGAAAACTACCTTTCTCCCTTTATGGATGCGTGGCTCGGTGGAGCTGCTGAACAGTTGCAGGGGCAGATCGCAAGTGCGAAAATCCCGCTTTCGCGGATGATTTCGCCAGCCTTGTATTGGGTCATGTCGGGTGATGAATTTTCACTGGATATTAATAACCCGGACGATCCGAAAATACTGGTCGTCGGGAACAATCCTGACAGGCAGAGTATCTACGGGGCGGCTCTCGGTTTGTATAATTCCCGTATCGTGAAGTTGATAAATAAGAAAGGGATGCAGAAAAGTTCGGTGATTATCGACGAATTACCTACGATTTATTTCAAAGGTTTGGATAACCTGATAGCCACCGCACGAAGCAACAAAGTTGCTGTGCTACTTGGCTTTCAGGACTTTTCGCAGCTAAAGCGTGATTATGGAGATAAAGAGGCGGCGGTCGTAATGAATACAGTCGGTAATATCTTTTCCGGTCAGGTAGTCGGCGACACAGCGAAAACTCTATCCGACCGCTTCGGGAAAGTCCTTCAAAAACGACAGTCCATGACGATAAATCGGAACGACAAATCAACATCCATTTCTACGCAAATGGATTCGTTGATACCCGCCAGTAAGATTTCCAATCTTACGCAGGGAATGTTTGTAGGAGCGGTGGCGGATAACTTCGATGAACGAATTGAGCAGAAGATTTTCCATGCGGAAATTGTGGTCGATAACGAGCGGGTAGCTGCCGAAACGAAGGCATATAAAAAGATTCCGGTTATTGCCGACTTTACGGATGAGAACGGCGTTGATCGGATGAAGGAGCAGATTAAAGAGAATTACGACCGGATTAAATCTGAGGTGAAGCAAATTGTTGAAATTGAGATACAGCGTATTAAAGATGATCCCAACCTTTGCCACTTGTTACCGAAGGAGGAAGAATAGATAAAAAAATCTAAAAGAGCGTAGTAGTTCTGACACTCTACGCTCTTACCTCTTGCTGCTTATTTTTTCTTTCCACTTTTTTCTCTTTGAGAAAGTGCACTTCCGGCAGCGGTCTTACTTGTAGCACTTGTTCTTCCATCTCTCAAAACCTTCGAAGCGGCAGAAGCAGCGGCTTTTCCTGTAACTTTCTTAGCCATAACTTTCAATATTTGCTTTTCAATCCGAACAATGCAAGTGGATTGATTCTTGCTTAAAGTCGCTTTTCTTATTCATGGCTGACTCTACAAGCCATTATCTAATGTATTCCACCACCATGCCAAGTACCTGTGGTTACCCAAATCTCATAATGAAACAGCCATTCGCTTGTCCATGGAATAATGGTATCTGCAATAAATTTAGTTTCGTTCCATTCTTTTGCCCTCTTATAATATATGCAAAGATGTTGTTTGCCCGTATCATATACATGTTCAAGCTTTGACTTCCCTTCCGCTAAAATCAATGGTTTTGGTTCTATTACATATACATTGGGATGTTTCTCTCTCTGATATACTACCTTTATTAAGTATTTTGGGCTTAAATGTGTTGGTTGCAAATAGCCTTTCCAAACAAGAATATTCTGCCTAACGGAATACTTCGAATCTGGGAAATAGGATTGCAACTTATTCGCTTGTACAATCAATGGTATTTCTCGCTTTTTAATCATTTCCATGAAAATTGTGTGTAGCAGCAGTCACGGAACCAACCGAGCTAAGAATGCCTGTTCCTGTTGCCATTTTTAAAGCCCCGCTTTCCCGGAGATTAAGATTCTTTTCGCCTAAAGTGGAGAATGTTTTCGTAACGGCTTGTTCTCCAAAAGGCTTTTTCATTGCTTCGGCTATATATTGCAGTCCTCGTTTTTGAACAATCGCTTGTATGTCCGATTCAACTTGGTCGAGCCATTTGTAGAAGTTCTTTTCCCTTTGAGGATGTTCCACCCATTTGTCTGCAAAGTTTTCTTCGGAATTTACCGGGTTTGGAATCCATTTAACCATCCTGCCTAAATTTGGATCATAGCGACTTTCGATGTGAGTCCGCATATTAGCAACCACATTCGTCAATGCGTCTATGATAGACGTTTCTTTGCCATATGCCCTTGAAGCCAAAGTTGTAATAATTATGGAAATCGGTTTGTGCTCATCTCCGTTAAACATCATATCTCTGTGACGTTTCAGAATTTGAACAACTCGTTGAAGTGGTAGTTTATCCTTACTATACTTCGGGACAGGATTTACAGCTTCCGACAGCATCATAGATTTGCGTAGTGTACTAACGTCGGCTGCATTGAAAAACCATCTTCCATAACCGAATGGATTACTTTTCATCCAGTTTTCAGCAACCGTATCTGTATAATAGTTGCTTTGTTTATTATCGGTAATACGTATTGCTAATGATTCGTAATTTTTATCCAAGGCAGTAGCAGAAAAGGCTTTTTCAAGTACAATGTCGTATCCAGTACAAACAAGGCTCGGTAGTATATCCATGTGGTAATTGGCATCATCGGAATACATCAAAGTCCAGCATCTCCGTCCTTCCTCGTCAAGCATGTTTTTGTAAGTCTCATTTGCTTTAAGTCGATTTCCTATCGCTTGCTTGAGATGATACTGCGCCCATTGCGGGTTTTTACCTGTCAATTCGCATACTAAATCAATATCCAAATCGTCTTCTTCACAGATAGGCTTAATCATAGTTCCGAGCATGAATGAGCCTTGCGGTCGAATAACGGGTTTATACAGTGCAAGGGATGAATCTGGCTTAGCCAGCCAATCACCTACTGCACCATAACTACTAACGGCAGCTTTATATTGGCTTTCTGAGATGTCCAATGTTTCACCGAGCGTTTCTAAAATCTCACTGAATTGTTTTTTTTCTTCTTGAGTTAGCATATCTATTTATTTTATTGTTATTGTCTTATAAAAATCGCCTTTGGTCTTATTCGCATCATATATAACCATAGGCATATCGACTTTGGGCATCCATACTCGACCCAATTCAACGGATGCAGAAATAGGCATAGCCGGAAATATGTGTAATTCCGTACAGCCATGATGCGATTTGATTTTATCGAATGCTTGTCTCACGGTATGGCGAAAATCAGATAACAATGCTTCTGTTTTTAAGAAATCATTGTTGGGGGTATCTATTGTGATGTCCCATATACTTGCATTTTCTCCGAAGACCTTTTGTACTCTGTCATGTGTCACAGTTGCACTCAAACTAAATACGAGTACGGGAATGTTCGTTTTGTCAGCAGGTTCGCGAAGAGTATATTCAATATCAGAGGAGGTTGTCTGCCATTTCCATGTAGAAGGCTCTCTATGCTTTTGATATACTTTCACATTATTCAAATCGTTCAATAGAACTCCGAATTTTATCAGCAACGGTTGTGGCGCAAGTGCAAATACAGAATAATGGTCGGTATCTCCTTGCATCAATCGCGGTTTTATTTGTAGCTTAAACTGTTCACAAAGATTTGTTTCTTCTATCAACCAATATGTCTCAGTATCATCCGAAAATGGCACATTTTTCAATCGTAGCTCTATGGCGGTATCACTTGCCGGATAATAATCATATAACAAGGCTTCACATGCTGATTGGTAGGATAAGGGAGAATTGTTAGTCCCTATGTTCGCCCCATATAAGATTATTTCACTGGACATATTTGGAGCAATATCTGTTATCCGCCTGATACGTTCTTCATGTTGCCGTTTCATAATCAACAACCGAGATTCAGGGTGTCCAGCCACATCTACCTTATCTATTAAATTATGATGTTCATTACATAATAACATCAAGTTTCCTATATTATCGCAAAGTAATTCTGAACGTGTGATGTCGCCTCTTGGCCCACCGGGCTTATCGGCAACTATATGGGCTATATAGGCACTATTATATTTTTTCTTAGTCAAAATATCCGTATGCAAAATTCTGTTGCACCCTTCATACTCACATCTCCCGGCAGATACCGCCCAAAGAAGATTTTTATTTTTATCTGAAATACTTGTTACACTCATTCTATGTCTATTTTCCTCATCTTTATTTCATTACTACTCAACATATTTTCTCTTTTATAATAACATATGCTATGTTTTTGAGTAAATTTGCCACTGAATGGCAATTTTTTCATTTTAAACAGCATATAGAATTAGAGAACATAAATAAATGACAGTTGAAGAAGCTATATTATCCCATGATATGGAAGACATTGTGAATAGGATGATCCTATACGCAAGAGAAAAATTCAAGTCGTTAGACGCAAAAGATTTACAAGGGAAAGAGCCTTTTGATTTTGTACAAGATGTTCTGTGTAAATCCCTTGAGAGTAAGCGAAATTGGGATGAATCCAAATGTACTTTTGTGGAATTCCTATTTGGTTGTTTAAGAAGTGAGATAAGCAATTTTTTTTCATCAAAACAGATCTTTCACCAAGATATTCCAGATAATCTGTCAGAAAATAATGAGAGTGTGGACGAAGAAATCCTTGAAGTAACCAAAGCTTTAAAACAGGAGGGCGCAGATGATGACGAAATTATTATATTCACATATTGGGCAGAGGGTATTTCCAAACCCGCTGCTATTTCAGAAGATCTTGGGATTGAAGTGAAAGAGGTTTTAAATATCACAAAAAGACTAAGAAGGCGATTAATAAAAGTTCAATCAAAAGTAAGACAACTCATATGAATACGACTGTAAATAAAAAGATAGAAGATGCTTTGCTTGATTTTTATTTAGAAGCAGATAAAAATACAATTGAAGAAATCTTACAGGAGGATGCCAGTAATATAGAAGAATACAAAAAGAAAAGAAATAAACTCCTTTTCATGATTAATGCAAAAGCAAAAAAGCAAGCTAATGATGCATTGATAGAAAAAGTATTAAATTATTTTGAAGATGCTATTCAGAAAAATACAGCAAAGCCAATCGCATACCTTAAGCAACTTATGTCAGAGAATCATTCTTTAGCATTATACCATAATTTCGATAAACTCTCAAAAGATGATATTCTTCTGATTATCAGAGATAAAAATCTAATTGATATAATAGAACAGATAGAAAAAGATGGCACAGAAGAATAATCCACAATATGAAGCTCGGCAATTGTTAGATAAATTTGGGTTGGATGATATTATAGATATTCCCATGTCCGAATTCGTGTCCGGAATAGACCTTATCTATATGGAAGAACCTCTCAATAATTGTGACGGAAAAATTATCTTTGGAGACAAGAAAACTATCATAAAAGTTGACTCAAAAATTAAGTTTGAGCAAAGAAAAAGATTTGTTGCTGCTCATGAAGTGGGACATGCAGTTATGCATCATAACATGACTCTTCCTGACGATGTGTTTTCTAATTTCAATCTATTCAAAAATATTGAAAACCACCTAAAAACTGGGCAACAAGAATTAGAAGCAAATTTGTTTGCGAGTGAATTATTAATGCCAACTAAATTATTTAAGGAAGAAGCAAAAGGAAAGTTTTCTCCTTTACTGATTAAACAACTATCTGAAAAATTCAACTCTAGCTTAACAGCTACAGCGTTTAAATATATGGAGATGAATTTGCATCCAATTTGCCTTGTTCTAACAGAAAAAGGACGAGTGAAGTATTGGAAAAAATCAGAAGATTTGTACGTTTTTGTGAAAGGATGCACAAAGCTTCCGCCACCAAGCGATTCTGTTGCAATGGAATATCTACAACAGGATTATCAGTTTATATATAAATTTGAAGAAAAAGCTCAAGCAATAAATAAGTCAACGTGGTTTGACTTAAAAACATATGATGAAGATACTGATTTTTACGAATACTGTATTCCAACAAAAAGCCATCAGACAATTTTGAGTATAATCTGGGAAAATTAATTCGTAAGTCATACAACAAAAAGTATAAAAACACCACTTTCATTTAAGAAAGTGGTGTTTTTATATGCCCATTTCCCAAATCACCCCGGACAATCCCAGACAAAGGCTTCCACTCTCTTAAATCCTTGCAATCAGTCCATTAAAACGACTTACTTTCGTTCTGCATTAATAATAATGCAGAATAAAAACATATTAATTATGGACGAAAGTAAAGTAAAAACTGACGAGCCTAAAGTGTTGTTGACACAAGGCGAGGACGGCAAACTGAAAGCTGTCACGGGTATGGAACAGAACGGTAAGTTGAATACCGTCGATCCTACCAAAAAGAATTCGGATAAATTCTTAGAGATTAATTCGAACGGGAATGTGCTTGAAAACTTTATGAAGAAGTTTTCGGCGCAATACGAGAAACCTTCGCATACAGGACTGTATGCCGTTACCGCCAGTGCGGTAGTAAACATTGCTGCGTTTCTCGACAAGATTATCAAGGTTTACCCTGATGACAAGGTTATTGACCCGTACCGGGTGCAGCCCGACGGACAGCAAAAGGAATTGTCCGAGGGGCAGCAAAAGTATCAGGCACTCGACCTGAACAAAGTCGATTGGAAGGATGCTGAGAAGTTGGGTATTCCTGCTGATGCACTTGCCGACACACTCAAAGCGATGGCTTACGGTCATAAATCGCCCGGACTGGTCGATATTAAGACCGAGGTTGACGGCAAGGAATATAGCGTAAAAGCCCGTTTGTCATTGGAGCAACAGCCCGACGGCTCATTTAAAGTTCAAGCCCACCCCAAGCAGGAACAACCCGACTTCGAGAAACCTTTCATGGGAGAAACCTTCACCAAAGAGGATATTGAGCAATTCAAGCAGACCGGAAACGGTGGACGTGTATTTGATCTCGAACACATACCGGGTGGCGAGAAAGTGCCGTCACTCGTTTCGCTCGACAAGCTCACGAACCGCTTTGAAGCCGTCGCGCTTTCTGAAATCAATATCCCGCAAAAATTAAAAGGAGTTGAACTTTCTGCCGAACAGCAGGAAGGACTAAAGACAGGTAAAGGCGTACTGATTGAAGGTATGGATAAGCGGATTAAGACAGGCGAAGAGCCGTCGAAAATCGACCGCATCTTGCAGTATAACGCATCCAACCGCAATTTTGATTTCCGTTTCACCCCCGAACAGCGGGAACAGCACCGCCAAGACCGCCAAGTCAAACAAGGTCAGGAACAAGGCGATAGTCCGCAGAAAGGACGTAAGGTGGACGGAATCTGGATCAATCCTGTTCAGGGTGGCGTTAAACTGACCGACGAGCAATTTAATAAGCTGCTCAACAAAGAACCTGTCTTTATCGAAGGTATGCAGAAGCAGCAACCCAAACCCAAAGAGGGAGCGGCGCAGCAGGTTGAAGCCACCGATAAGAAAGGGCAGAAGTACAATGCGTGGGTGTGGCCTGACGCGGAAGCCGGACGTATACGCCATACTTCCAAGCACCCCGACGAATGGAAAGCTATTCAGACGAAAAAACTGGCTCCTGCCGAGAGCCATAAAACACAGGTAGCCGTCAATAATGACGGTAAGACCAACGAAGCGACCAAACATAGTAACGAGCCTTTAAAATCGGGTCAATCCCACCCGACTGAAAAGCAGGCTGAAAAGAAAGCCGAGAAGCAGGCTGAAAAGCAGTCGCCCAAAGCTCCCAAGAAAGGCGGCGGTCGTAAAGTGAGCTAATCAAATCAGTACGAATCCACTAAAAAAATCAACAGATGAAAGTATGTATCGCAGAAAAACCCAGTGTGGCAAAAAGTATTGCCGCGATTCTGGGCGCAGCGTCCCGAAAAGACGGATATTTTGAAGGCGGCGGTTACGCCGTAACATGGGCGTTCGGACACCTTGTCGGACTCGCCATGCCCGAAGCCTACGGAATCACAGGCTTCAAACGTGAGAACCTACCGATATTGCCGAAAGAGTTTTTACTCGTTCCCCGGCAAATCAAAGATGGCAAGGAATATAAACCCGATCCCGGCGTAATGAAACAGTTAAATATCATTAAAGACCTGTTCAGCCGTGCCAGTGAGATAATTGTTTGCACCGATGCAGGACGCGAAGGGGAACTTATACATCGCTACATTTATAATTATTTAGGGTGCAGCGTTCCTTGTCGCCGATTGTGGATAAGCTCGCTTACCGACCGGGCGATAAAAGAGGGTTTCCAAACCCTACGTCCCGGAAGCGATTACGACAACCTGTATTTATCCGCCAAAGCACGAAGTGAAGCGGATTATGTTGTCGGGATTAATGCGAGCCAAGCATTATCCATTACCGCCGGAAGCGGCGTCTGGTCGCTCGGTAGGGTACAGACCCCGACGTTGGCGATGATCTGTTCCCGTTACATGGAGAATAAGGATTTTACCCCGCAAACTTATTTTCGCCTGAAAGCGCATACGGCGAAAGATGCAACGGCGTTCGCCGTATTGTCCGAAGGTAAATATGACACTCGCCCGTTGGCGGATGAAGCGGCGGTAGCAATCCGCACAGCCGGAACGCTCCGGGTTACAAGTGTGGAGCGTAAGGAAGTCCGCCAAGAACCGCCCCTGCTTTATGACCTCACTTCCTTACAGAAAGACGCGAACAAGCAGCACGGTTTTTCAGCAGATAAAACGCTCTCGATAGCGCAGGAGTTATACGAGCGGCGCGTATTGTCCTATCCGAGAACCGGAAGCCGTTATATTTCTGCGGACGTGTTCGAAGAAATACCGCACCTGATCGCTATGCTTCGCTCGCATCCGCTGTTCGGCAGGTATATTGACAGCCGACCCGATACGATGCTGAATAGCCGTCCGGTGGACGATACGAAAGTTACCGACCACCATGCGCTGATTACTACGGAAGATCCCGCTTCGGGATTATCCGAAGAACAGCAAATCATTTATAACATGGTTGCCGGGCGTATGTTGGAAGCCTTCGGGGAACGTTGCATCAAAGAGAACACCACCGTTTCATTCGAAGCCGGAGGCGTACACTTTGTTGCAAGGGGCAGCATTACGTTACATCCCGGTTGGCGTGAAGTCTTCGGAGCCAACAGGGAAGAAACCGACGGTGAAGAATTAACCGTGCTGCCCGATTTGTCGGAGGGCGATACGATTGCCCTCCGTGATTTGGAAATACAGGAGAAGCAGACCAAGCCGCGTCCACTACATACGGAAGCGACATTGCTTGCTGAAATGGAAACCGCAGGTAAACAGTGCGAGAACGAGGAAGAACGCGAAGCGATGAAAGAAGGCGGCATCGGTACTCCGGCAACACGCGCCGCGATTATCGAAACGCTTTTTGCCCGTGAATATATCCGCCGTGAGAAGAAAACGCTTATTCCGACAAACAAGGGGCTGACTGTATATTTGGCTGTCCGCGATAAGAAAATCGCTGACGTGGCCATGACCGGAAGTTGGGAGTTAGCCCTCTCGAAAATCGGCACAGGCGAAATGGATGCGGGTACGTTCCACCGCTCGATAGAGGTGTACGCTTCACAAATCACGTCCGAATTACTGGATATGCCTTTTGAGCGTAAAGACAATCGTCAGAACTGTCCCTGTCCGAAGTGCGGTAACGGGAGCGTGGTTTTCTATCCGAAAGTTGCCAAGTGTAATAATGAAGCCTGCGGTCTGACTGTTTTTCGTTCCATTGCGAAAAAGGAGTTGTCGGATTCGCAGCTTACTACGCTTCTGATGAACGGCAAGACCGGAATTATTAAGGATTTTACGAGCAGTAAGACAGGCAGCACGTTCGATGCGGCTGTCGCTTTCGACGCTGACTATAAGACCGTTTTTGAGTTCGACCCGAAGAAAGGCAAGGGCGGAAAAAGAGGTAAATCGAAGTAAATGCGTATATTTGCCACTAAGAAAGTCCAAAGTTCATAGTCATTGTAAATAGGGATGTTTACTTTAACTTCTGCGGATTTTTTTAGTGGGGGCGTCCGGTGTTAGACATCGGACGCCTATTTTTTGCGGTAATCCGCCTTACCATCGGTTATTTTGTATCTACATTGATACTTAACCGGAACAGGGTAGTCGCTATCAGTCGCTGCGTTATATAATCGAATCGGTTTATTATCCGGCAGCACCGCTACTCGTCTTATGGCTTATTCTTCCCGTTTATAGCTTGATTATCGCCGCGCTCAATTTATCCGGCATTATCGTCTTCTCTCTTTTATAGTTGCCTGCCAGTCAATCCAAAGGGTAACTGTTCCGCCCAACTTTTGGCTATCAACCTTATGCGGTTATCCCATATTTCAGTATAACGCCGGTAATATCTTCGTCCTGAATGAATCAGCATCCGCCGCTTATGAGCGGCAAGCGAGATTATTCTTTGACGGATTGAGCAAGGTTTTATTCCACTTCCCAGCAAACCGTTTACAGGACATAAGTATCCTATCCGTGCTTTTTATTAAATTCCAAGACTTGTTTCCTATTTTCCGATCGGGTGCGTGTATTTAGTGGGCAAAGGTGTTTACGGCTTCTTGACGGGCTGTAAAGTTCAAGCTTCGTTTGCCGGAAAATCTTCCTCTTTCCCGTGCCAGGCGAGCGTATTTCCCTGCAAAAACTTGACAGTCCTAAAGCCTACACCAGAAATCGCCCATAAAACAACGACCGTATGGTCATAAAATTTAAAGTTATGGGAAATGTAATTTTATCAGAAGCACGGGTTTATGTAGGCACTTATGCCAAGTACAATAACGGTTCTATCTTCGGGAAGTGGTTAGACCTTTCGGATTATTCCGACAAAGAAGAATTTTACGACGCTTGCCGCGAATTACACAGCGACGAGGAAGACGCTGAATACATGTTTCAGGACTACGAGAATATCCCCGACGGGCTTATTGAAGAAAGTTGGATTTCGGATAACCTCTTTGAAGTGATTGAAGCCGTTTCTGAGTTGGGCGACGATGAACAGGAAGCCTTTTACCTTTGGCTTGATAACGGCAGCCGCGATATTGATACGGACGACATTTGCGGATTGATTGATTCGTTCCGCGACGATTATCAAGGCGCTTATAAGGACGAAGAAGATTACGCTTATGAAGTTGTCGAACAATGTTACGACTTGCCGGAGTTTGCTAAAACGTACTTCGACTATGAAAAATTCGCCCGCGACCTTTTCATCGGCGACTACTGGTTCAGTTCCGGTTACGTTTTCCGCCAGAGCTAACGGAAAACTTCTTTCAAAAATCGAAGGCGGGAAATTTCCGCCTTTTTTCATGGCTGCCCCATAAAAAACGTACCCCGCATTATCTCACGACAATACGGGGTACAACTGCAAAGCATTTTCAATCAAAAAACATGACTATTCTTCCGGTTCTGTTTCCGGCTCTTCGTCGTCCGGTTGTTCCGGTTCTTCATCTTCTCCTTTGGAGAATCTTGCGTTAATGAACGCATCTACATCACTTTCTTTATAATAGGGCTTTTGGTGAATCGTGTAGAATTTCAATTCACCCGTTGCCCGGTAACGTTGCAGGGTACGTTTAGTTACGTGAAGTAACTGGCACAAGTCCTGATTATCCAACAAGCGTTCGCCGTCCAAAAAGTTATATCTGCCTGACATATTTCCTAAATTTTCGTCCAATCGGTCGAAGCGATTCATGAAACGTTCGAACCACTCCCGAAGCCAGTTCTTAAATTCGTCGTCTTCCATATTGTTTCTCCGTAGCTTTAATACTTATTGTTATTTCTGCTGCAAGTTTAGCATATCCGCAAACAGAAAAAGTGGTACCTACCACCATGAGTACCACCTTTTTTCTTGTAACATATTGATTTACTGATATATTTTTTCAACCTCCTGGCGGTAGAGCGCAAGCATGCGTTCCAGCAGCGGTGAAGCGTTTTTTTTACGCTCCATCGCGCGGGTCTTACGGCTGTAAATGTTGGGGATTTTAATGTCGAAGATGATTTGCAGGGCACGGATGATCTCCGCATAGGTAATAAGCTGTCCCGAAGATTTACGGATCAGTTTCAGCTTGTGAATGGCCACGGAAAGTTCTATCAAATCGGAAATGGTTCCCTCCCAGATGTAACCTGTAACGGGTGGCGGCTCATCCTGTTCTTTGGGTGGGTTTGGAGTATCGGCATAAAACTGGGCGGAAAGTACTTGACTATGCTCAATCCAGTATAGAGAAGCATTAATAAACGATAGGCACCGGCCGATACAATCCAGTACCGGCACATTTTTCCCCCGCCCTCTTATGGTTTAGTGAAGATTGGATGCTCTCCAATTGTAAGCGGGTATAATGCAGTGTAAAGTAAGGAAGAACCTCTCCCTCTGAATAGGTGCAGAGGGAGGCTGCCGACTGTACGAAGTCATCGTACATCGGCGCGAGGTCTGTGTCTGCGGGATTAAAAACCCCATCCATTTTCTCCAGTGCGCAAAACAAGCGCGTTTCTGTTAATCTTTTCATGAGGACATTTTTTAGTTTGACAATTAAAAAAAGACAAAGGGTTGTGCTTTGACAGCGCAACCCTCCAATACTGTTCACCGCCCATTCGCTACACATACCCGTCCAGAGTGATGTACGAGAAAGTCTTGATCTTGCATAAGTTGTTCATGGTTAGTCAGTTTTATACTTCATTACAACTTTCTGGCCGGGCAGACAGCCGTGCATATGTTAAAAAGCGGTTCCGGCCGTGCGCAACTGGAGGGTTCAGTCCGGGGGCTCTCCCATCGCGTACCCCTCAGCTGCCGGAACTGCCATAGTATGCTAATAGCTCGTCGTTCCCGTATATCTAAAGCCCTTTCAATTTATAAGCTCTTCCAGTTCGTTTTCAGGCATCAGTTTTGTTACTTGCTCATCGAACAGACGGCGCAGGACATGATCTTTTTCCCGGCAATTGCGGCCGTTGATCAGCCAGGCATGGAAATTATCCACCAGATTGATCGACGGGTTTGGCGTTGCGATGAACATCCAGATAATCTTGTCACACCGCCGCAGAGCATCTTCGTCCAGGTCTGCTATCTCATCAACTCTGTTCACTACCATCAATTTATTCTTCATTTTCTGCTCCAAGTTCTTCGCAAAAATCCCACAGTTGTTGGTAGAGTTCATTGATTGGATAATTGTCAAAAGCCCAATCAAAAACCATTTCTCCCAACTCTTTGGGTGGCCGCTGGTCTTGGGTGTAGAGAGTTGCCACTTTTCTACATAATTTCTGTACCTGAGGATTCAAAAGTGCTCGATTCATAACTCCTGATATTGTAGCGTGATTAGTATCTGTTCCAGCGTGCCGTCTTTGACCATCACGATTTTCCGGTCGTTCAGCAAGTAGAGCGAGGGGATGGCCCGCAAGTCATAAAGCGACGTTTCTCTTATCACCGCACCCTTGTCGTAGGCGTTGATCCAACTCGCGGGTATCTCTCCGGCGTGCTGCCGCCACTCGTCCAGATCCTCGTCCGGATAGAGGGCGAGGATCGCGAGCCGTCCGCTTTCCAGCAGACTATTGATCGCCGGGGAGGCTTTCATCGCCTCGGCGATCTCCCGACAGTTCGGACAGTCGGGATTGTAGAAATACAGCAGTGTAAAATCTGCTTTGATGTAAAAAAGCCGTTCCGTTTGCCCACTTCGTAGCGTATATGCGAAATCCTCGGCCGTAACCCCAATTCGATTCTTTCGCATCATACCTAAACGGTATGCGGGTCTTATACGCTCAAACTCCCCGGAACGGCTATCTCTGAGTATATATTCTGTGACGGGTATGTAATACTCCTCGTTGCGGAACGGGGAGTTGGGGTCATCGAGGTATCGTTCCGACAACTCCAGAAAGTGTTCGTACATCCGGCCGGTCGGCTCCGCTTCTGCCGCGCGAAGCATGGTTTGTATCCCTTCGGTGGCGGTGTTGTAGTCCGTATGGGGCAGGATCACGATGAAATCGACGAACGCCTGCTCGGTAATCTCCGGACGGTGGATCAGCGTGGTGTCGGCGAAGGTATAGTTATCCCAATAGTGGAGTGCGAGGTACTGTGCCCGCGACTCGGACGAAGAAAGGGCGGCGGGAATGTCGGGGAGGGAGAAGCGGGATTGGGATTGTGGTGTTTGAGCTTCTTGATTCGCCGCCGCCCTGTTCGTCCTACTGCCGCACGCGGCAGAGAGCAGCACGGCCAAAACGACCGGGCTGCTCAGATACATCAGTATTTTAGGGATGCGTAATTTCACACTACATTTTTATATTTCTTGTTTTTTCTACTACTCTCGGATACAGCGCACGGGGAACGCGCCGTAGCGGGCGTGGAGGGCCCCGTACGTCCAAGTCGTGACGTACAGGTAGTGCGCGTTCATCGCATTGTAGGACGAGCCGGACCACGCGAACCCGTTGCTGTCTGCGCGGCTCGTGCTCCCATTGCTGTCGCGGTAGCCACCGACAGGGAAGTAGACTGATTTAGTGCCGGGAGTTTTCGTTGCCGGTTCGCCTATAGCAACATCATCCGTTGCGCCGCTACCCAACCAACGACCACTCGGAACAGGCCAATAACCATTGTCCCAAGTAGCATCGTAACCGGGGGTCGAAGGAGTAAGATAACCGATGGAACTGAATCCGCCGCTTGCCGGATATCGGACCGAAGTAAGCTCGGCAATCAGTTCGTTGTACTCCGACATCGTAGGCAAACGCCACCGTTCCCCGGCAGGAACCCAACCCCGATCGGTAATATACCGGCAGATATCGCCCCGGTCGGTATTGGCATTGTAGCCCAGACCCGTGCCGGAACCATCGTCGAACCCGTCGAAATCGTCGTCGTCGGGATTGTCATTGTCGAAAGGAGGCATCGAATAATTCGCCTGATCCAGGTAAGGAATACCGTTTGTAGCATTGTCCCATAGGGAATAAGTGGCCGAAGAATTAGTCTGGAACAATATCTGACCGGAATTGAATGCCTGAGAAGTACCCACAGGACTGACAGCCACCAGAGAACCCCATTTGAAGAAAACGCCTTGAGCGTTAGCCGGAGCAACCGTCGTGTTCTCGGCCGCGGTGGTGGCAAAGGTCAACTTAGACCCATCCCAAACGATATTACTGCGCGCAAAACGCGGAGCGATAGAAGTAGAAGTAGACTGTGTGAATGTCGTGATCGGAAACCAGTTCGTCCCGGGAACTTCATGCGAATACTCGATGCGGATATTGCGCTCGTTGACACCGCCCGGAAGCCCCGGGATAGTCAGATTAGCCGCTCCGGCTCCGTCTTTGTTAACCGTCGCAATAGATAATAGTTGGGATGAACTCACCACGATAGCCCGCACCTGCAACTGGGGACGGTAGCCCGTGATCTGAACGGAAGAGGTACCCGCCCCGGCCTGTGTCCATGAGGTGGCCGTAGCAGTAACCTTATAACCCGGCTGTGTCTGGGTCTCGATCGTTATCCACTCACCCGCCGCGCCTGCATGCGGGTCGTAATACTGGAAATCAAATTCGCGCGTGTCCCACGACGGATTGGCAGAAACGACCAGATTTGTCGACACGGTATTGTTCCCGTCCGACGCACCGGCGGCTGTTCCTCCGGACGGGTGGTCGGGATCGTGCTTCTTGAAAATCCTTACCCGCGCCGTATTAGCCGGGAACGTACCCTTGAGGTGGAAAATGACAGGAGTCGAATTGTTGCCCACGAGCGGAAAGCCGCTGTTGTCGACATCCCCATAGAGTACTTCCGCGTGCGTAATCACGTACGGCGACTGGGTCACGTGAATCACCTTGTTCATGTTTCCCGCCGTAACCTGGAACGATGCCTTGCGCACCGCCATGCCGTCGTTCGCGGTGGTGGATATCGTGAGCTCGCGGGAAAGGCTGCCGTTGCCGCCCGTACCGCCGCTATTTACAGTCAACCACGGCGATTGGGTATTCGTTAGCGCAGGGTCGTATGTGATTTTCGTGGGGTCTGCGACCGCCTCCACGAACAGGCCCGGCGGAGAACCCTGAGAAGTAGAGGGATTGTAGTTGGTCTCGATATTGAGGGCCTTCGCTCCGGCATTCACATCGAACTCGAATTCGTCCTCATCGACATACATCCACCACTGGCCGTCCTGGATGACCTCTATATTGTTATTTTCCCAGTTGCTCTGTATGTGCGGAGTGATCCTCATCCCGTTGCCGGAGATGGTAATCTCATAGGTTACGATCTGGTTCATCTTCCAGTCGGGCGTACCCGCGAGCGAGAACGTGAACGTTTCGGGGGTCGGATCAGTGCCGATTGTCGCCGTAACGACCACTTCCATATCCTCGACATACTGCGGGATCACAAGCATATCTCCCGCCGTTTCGGTTGTGCTGCCCGGCACGCTCACCCAACTGAGCGCCGAGGTGAGAGTGTGGTTCTGAACGAGCCCGTTGTCCCAGTCCAGCATCATGTCGATGGGGGCTGTGTTGGAGCCGGAGACGGAATTGGCCCAAGTGGGCAAACTGACGCCCACTATGTTGAGCATCCCTTGGGGGCGCACGTTATTAATGGTAATCGAGGTGATTTGCAAAGGCTGTGTGTAATCCTCGACCTTGGCTTTGAAGTTTACACGCGTCAGAGCGTGATGGAACTCCATATCCACCGATTCATACCCTGTCGTGAAGTCGGCGTAGGCATACATCAGGTCGATATGCTTCGCTGGGTTTTGGGGCGTGGTGTAGAAGATCCACATCACAGACGGGCTCATCGGCGTTACTTCGATTACCGGATCGACAAGCGGCGTGGGAGTTGCGTTCTGATTCTGCCATGGATAGTAGCCGTAGAATGCCAACTGCGCTTCCGTTCCGGTCGGCCATTTGGCTACGGGCGAGTAGGTGAACGCCGTTCCATTGTGCGTGACTTCCGTGTTGTTCGGAAGCTCAGCGCTGTAGGAAGCTGCGGTGCCTCCCGAACTGGGGCGGCTGTAGGCGTACACGCCGAAGGATTTGCCTTGGGGGATGTTCCCGCCGTTCTCGATGGGGTGTCCGTCCGCGGCACGCGTTCGGGGCTTGGTGGCGTTCACTGAAGGGGTGAAAGTGATCAATTTAGCGTTTTCAGCCCCGGGGCCGACCTCGTGTTCGCTCGAACAGCCGCTCAATGCCACTCCAAACAACAACACCGCCGCTATTACCCTGCAAGCAAACAGCCCTTTATGTTTCATAAATCTGTGTGTCATATCTCTTTGTTTCGTTTTCGTTCTATATTCATCGTCCGGATGCGATTTTACTGGTTCCTGACACAACGCACGTAAAGCGGTATCTGCTTGGGATCTTGCCTCTTTTCGATTTTATTATCGCGGAAAAAGATATCCCAAGCGTAATCGGCACTGTCGCCCTGCGTGGCACTCCTGTAGAGAAAGCCAGCATTAAACCCGCCGATATTGGTTCGCATATCATACATTTCCTCAAGTTCTGTTATCGTCGGCAACCTCCAACTTCCGGCAGGATAGCCTGACTCGCTGTAACCGGCACACCCTGTTGCCCGAGTCTGAAAGTCCGGTTGATTCTCTGTGAACAGCTCAAAGTTATATTTCGCATCAATACCCATAGCTTCCGCCCAATCCAGCATGTATTCACTTGCATCGTCCCTCGCCACCACACAACCACTATTGAGAGTTATATTACTTATAGGTTGTGTAATAACTGAAATCGGCCGCCATGAAGCTTCATAATTGCCGTTCACAAACAGGCGATACTCAAAATGCACTTCTCGCTCCACACCTGTATCGTTGGATGGGATCACAAGTCCCATCTCCCTGCTGGTAGTACTGGCATTCATATAATTTATTGCGATCTGCGTATCCCCGGAAATAGCGCGAATCTGTATAAAGTTGTTGGGGTAGTCTCCGCTTATCATGACAGTTACTCTTTCACCCCTTCCTAAGATGGAATTATGAGAGAGTGTAGGTGTTCCGTGTGACAAACCTGTCTGGATACCGCTTGAAAGCGTATTCCATAGTAATTCGTCCTCCGACCACTGTAATTCAAGGGTACGGTTTGAATTCCAAGTGCTGTATTGTTTAACGTTGATATTCTGCGTTCCGGTGCCACTACCGGCGTTAACTGTTGTTCGACCGGCTTCGATGGACGTTCCCTGTTGGAGTGCGCGCACGGTAATCACAGGCCAAGCGTATCCAGTCACGGTAATGGTATATGTAGTTCCGAATATCGGTATTGCATCACCGTTTACATGCGAGGTCGTTACATCAAACAAAAATCCAGAACGCTGTGTTACGGTGATAGTATGCGTGAGCCGTCCTGCTTTGAGGTGGACAATTGCTGTACGCTCGTTTTCGCTCAGGTTATCGGAGAGTGCTGTCAGTTCGAGTGTCGATTTCGGATCGCCCGGGGTCGCCGGAGTTGCCGACAGCCAGTTGTCGCCGGTGACATATTCGATGCCGTTCACGCCCTTGTCCGTGTCGATCTGCCAGCCGTCAGAATAGTTCGTGGATACTTTCACACTGGCTGTACTGCCCGCACCCCCGCCGAGGGTCACCTCGCGGTCTTCCGTGCCGAGGAAATACTCGCCGTTCCAGACGATGTTGCGGATGCCGCTCTCGTCGACCACGAGCAGACTGGTTTTCATGTTCGATATCACGCCCATCGCCACCACCGCTTCACCCAGTTCGTCATAGCCGCGGCCCGACACCTCGGTAATCTGGAACCTGTAACGGTAGTTACGCAGCACGGGAATGTACTCCTTCGCGTCTTCCCATCCTCCCGGGGCACCCGGATCGCGATCCTTCCGGAAATCGACAGGATAGTAATAGTGTTCGGGTTCGCCAATAGAATTGTAGTACTCGCCCTCGAATATCAGGCGCGTTTGTTTGTCGGGCACCGGATTTTCGGGGTCGTACACCATCTTGTGCTGGGCTTGACACTCAAAAAGGTATATATCCATCTCCGTTCCGTCTTCGACAACGTCATAGGTCAGTTCGTCGCCGGCTTTCTCCCACAGGATTTTCCCTGCATTGCCGGGCCTGTTGGTGGGATCGGCAGGGTTCGTGTACGGAGTATCGCCCGTCACCGGATGCCACTTCGGGGCCACCGCTCCACAAGTGTTGTAATGTACCACATGGACTTTCGTTAGCATAAAGTCTCCGGGTCGCGGCCCGAAGGCAGGTTCCGGATGTTTGTCGTTCAGCACGTCCACCCGGGCCAGCATACGGACGAGATCGGCATCGAGCGCCCCTTGTTCGTAGATGTTTCCTGTTACCTTTACCTCTCCGTACATCGGGATTCGCCAGTAGTTGTTCTCCGAGGTGTTCCATTTACCTTGGCGGGTCGCCAGCAAAAATTCGAGGAAGTCTGTTTTGTGTACTCCGGTATAAGTGCCGCCATTGTTTGCCGCGAGCGTCGCCAGGGCTTGCGATACTTCGTTCGACGCATTGGCGATGATGGCGGCTGTGATGTTGTTCGTATGATCGATGTCGCTTACGTTGAATTGCCAGTTGCTGCCGGAAGGCGCGATATTGGGCACGCGGTGGTATTCGAGCAATGCTTTGCTCCCGTTGTCGAAGATAACCACGTCGATTTCGGCTATTTCCTGTTCTTTATCGGAGGTGAGGGCACGCGTCGAGGGTGTTTTCATGCCCGGCACGGTGACGGTGAACGTCGCCGCGCGGCCTCCCGACGGGGGTGTCGGAACGCCGGATTCGGTGTGGTCTTTCACACAGCCGCTCAACACGGCCGCCAGCAGCAGCACCGCACAGACTAACCCGTTTTTCAGCCAACCCCCGCGCCCGTTCAACGCGACCGCCCGACCTTTGATCTTTATTATTCGTATCATATCGTTGTTTTTATCTTTAATCATATATCCGGACTTGTCGGGTTATATATCCCTGACACAACGCGCATAATAAGTGTAGTTATCATTTTTTGGAGACTGGTAAAACGCAGCTATATCCGTCGCTATTATTCGTAGATTGTAAGTTCGGCTCTCACTCATCTCCGTGGCACTCCAATAGGAAGTACCGGCGGTTTGTCGGAACCAACCCAATTCGCCCCTTCTGTTCCAAATCTCAGAAATTTCCAGCATCGTCGGCAGACACCATCGGCCCTGTCCCGACTTCGGATCGTTAGCCGAACCTTCGTAGTATGCACCGCAACCGGTAAGTTCCGTAGGCATGTACGGATTGGTCTGATACGTGGGAGCCGAGCCCGCCTGACCGAATAATTGGTTATTGTATGCACTGGGAATTCCCATAGCGGTTGCCCAATACCCTGTTTGAGAAACATCAGAGGCAGCTGCCAAACGTCCGCTGGCCAGCAATCTCGGGTCTGTCACCGCTACGCTAATCCGATTGAGTTCCTCCCCGGTGGCCTTATTGCGAAAGACGATTACCAGAGTGCCCCGTGCATATCTACCGCTATTGGCATAATCAACAGTTGAAAGTTCCAACCTGTTGTAACCCGAGCGGGTAACGGTAGCCGAAGAAGCCCCGCCGCCAAAACCTGTGGTCGTATTGAGCAAAGGAGAGCCGATTACGTCGCCCTCGGTCGCCACATCGGTGCCGTTCTCGACGTACGCTTCCCATTCGATGTTGGAGGTGACGTTGATAACATAGTTTCTTCCGTCTGTCGAGATGGTCTCTCCGCCGTCGTAGTCGGTGGAAAACACCTGCACGGGAGTAGCGTTGTCGCGGATGCAGCGCACCGACAAAGCGTAATCGTCGCGGGAGGCAATGCTTCTAACCGCCTGGTCTCTATTAACATTAATAATGTACGCATCCTGCCCACTCTCACCTGAAGCGGATGAACCCGACCAATAATGAGAACTGAACCCGACACGCGACAATCGAGCTTGACTGCCGACAGAATAGTAGACGCGAAAACCTCCCGCAGGGAAGTAGACCGAAGAGCCGCCGGGAACAAGCTCCGCCGCCGTGCCTCGAACTCCGTCTCTCGTCGCCCCTTCGCCCAGCCAACGGCCCGGCTCCGGTTGCCAGAAACCATTATAGGAGCTGCCGTAGCTATTGTTTGTAGTGGGAGTAACCATGACTGGGTCATAAATAGGATATTTTCCATTGCTGACCGAACCTTCACCGCCCCCGATCTCGGCTATCAATTCATTGTATTCCTGCTGTGTCGGCAGACGCCAGTTGCCCTCTACCCAGCCCCGGGCGCTGATGTAACGGCAGATATCGCCCCTGTCGCTGGTGGAACTGTATCCCGGCCCCATGGTGTTGTTCCCGTCGTTAAAGTTGTAAAAATCATCTTCAACCACACTATGCGAGCCGAACTTCCCGGTCGTTACCTCGACATGGGGAATTGCTGCCCAATCGTAATTATTCGTGCCACTGGCGCTGAACAATATTTGGGAAGCAGTGTAGCCAGCTCCCACTGGACTTAGGGGCACCAGCGAACCCCACTTGAAGAAGACACCCTGAGAGCTGGCCGGGATCGTCTGATTGTCCCTCTGCGTCACAGCGAAGGTGAGCTTTGATCCGTCCCAGACGATGTTGCTGCGCGCCCAACGTTCGGGCTTGTTGCCCAGCGGTACTTCTATATTTTCGCCCCAATCGGTGACCGTAACAGTGAATTCGATCGGGTTTGCACCCTCGAAGGCTTCTTCGGAAGTTCCGTGGCCTGAACCGGAGACTTTAGTGATATTGAATGTATAGTGATGGTTTCGTAACACGTCCAGCACATCGTCGCCCGTGTTGTCTTTGCTCGTCGAGAAATCGGCACGGTAGTATGAAGGTTTTGGGTCGGAGCCGTAAATCCCACCTATCACGATACAGGTGCGGTCGAGCATGTCTTTAGCAGTCGAGTGCCCGCCTGCGGTATGGTTTTCCGCCTCGAACAGGTAGATCTCCATCGCACATTTGTTGTCAGTGGTATTAATCTCAGCCTTGGAGTCCTCGTTATTGTATTCAAGCGGCCCTTTGGTCAATGTTGAACCCGCCGGAACGTTCGGCGAGACGGACTTCGTTCCATTCCAACTACCCGTCGCTGTGGGCACAAGCGAGCCCATTGTGTTATAATTATACACATCTACACTGGTGAGTCTGAACGTACCTGCCGTCGAGGCGATTTGCACATCTACACGCGCCAGCATACGAGTTAGGTGAATGTCTTTTGCGTCGAGGTTCTGCGTGTTCCCGTCGATCGTAACATAGCCTATTTCTCCCCACATGGGGATATGTATATATTCGGAGTCCGAGGCGTCTGCAACCCACTTGTCTTCTGTCGGAACCGTTTCGTTAAGCGCGGCAAGTACGGCAGACTTTGATTGTCCGGTCAGATTCATTCCGGAAAGGAGTTCGCGGGCGTTGGCCAACATCACCATATCGTATTCGCCCTGCCGCATTTTGAGCGTGAACGATTTTTTAAGGGGATCGCCGCCGTCGGTCGTGATATCCGAGCCAGAACAGCCTGCATTGTACACCCAATCACCGCCCTGTTCGAAGATCAGAATGTCGATCGTCTGCACATGGTTCTCATTGTTTTCTGTCAATGCGCGGGAAGCGGGCGTGCTGCCGGGAAGCCACACCGAGAATTTCACAAAGGCTTCGCCGTCACCTCCACCCCCAGGTTTGCCCATATCGTGTTCTATGGTGCAGGAAGCCAACGCGAGCAGAAGCGCAGCCCCCGCCATCAATGACCTTATAAATTGCCGTCTTATACTTTTCATATATCGTATCATCTTATATTCGCAGGTTAAAACTCTTTCCAGATGTAATGGTTGCCCCAGTCGGTCAGTGCCACATCAACATTCACGGAGGCTCTAAGGTCTATGAGAACATTGGTGAGCCTGTCTTTTTCGACGATGATGGGATTGCGTTGGCGATCGGCAGATACGGTTGCAATGAGGTCATTGCCGTGGTAGATATCTATTTCAACACCCAATATTTTGGAGAGCATATTGAAAGCGGGTACGTAGTATACCTCCTGCCCGGCATCGGTTACGAACGAGCCCTCGGGCCGGTAAACCGCCGGGGCACCGGCCATCTCCCCGTCGAATCCGATACGAGAGGGCGTCTCGCGCACGACGATATAAAAATCATTGTCAGTGTATCCGGAGAACTGTTTCAGATTTCGCAAAATGACGGTCATGCTGCCCACCTCACGGTATACGGGCAGTATCTTGTCGCCCGTACGATCGTCCGCGGTGAGGGTGATCTCTCCCCGAAACAGGTCGCCCGGAGAAAGCGCATAGGATTCCGCCCGCGTGCGCTCCTGCAACTCCACGAAACAGTCCTCCAACCAGTCGCCGGGCTGCGGATCGTTGTAGCTTAGATGATCCTGTTTGAGATTTCCCCAGGTCACGACAAGCAGGTTCTCTCCTTGCGGGCCTGATATAGCAGACTTTTCGCCGATACCGGTTTCCACCTTATACAAAAACCGGGAGTCTTTATTAAAAACGAACAGCGAAAGATCCGTTATGTTGTCCGCACTCAGTTCTGCTTCCGTACCTCGTTCGTATGCCCGTACCGTCAGCGAATAGGATATATCGCAATCGTCCAAATTTTCCTTGATGCAACTTGTCAACGAAACTGTTAGCGCCATAAGGCACAACAGACGCAGTGGAACATCTATCATTCTTTTTACCGTCATAATGTTGTACTTGTATCTTAGTGGTATGCGTCCCACCCAAGGGGCGCATACCGACAGGGTGTTATGCCAATATTTCTTTTATCAAAGGCCGCCGTTCACCCGTAAACGGCGACCTCTCTCAGTTGTTCGAAATTAGAACTCTTTTTCAAGCGGTACGGCAATCCAGTCGGTCAGGTCTACGGATACTTCAACCGTTGCGTTAACAACCGGTTTGGTCGGGTCGGTAGTACCGCCACCGCCGTTGGTAGCGTCGCCCGTCAGCTTGATATTAATGTTGTAGCTGTGACCGCGCTGAATACCGGTTGTTGTAAACGGATTACCGGAAGTGTTGTTTGCCCACTGTTCATAAGCAGCAAGGTGGACGGGCCAGTAGAGGGCTTCTCCGTCCTCATCTTCACCGACCAGGGTAACGATGGTCGGAAAGTCGGTGTCGGCTGTTGCGTTGTTTTCGAATACATAGTAGTAGTAAGTAGGATTGGACGACAAATCCAACGCGTCGGACAACAATGATGCTGCCATCGTGAAGTCGGTGATTGCAGGATAATTAGCGAAACTGTCATCGGCTAAACCTTCGTAGAATGTCTTGGCTACGGGATTATACGCTGAAGGAATCAGCGATGTGCCGGTTGCCGGAAACAACAACGACTGCCCACGGGCGTTCATAACGGCGACATCATTCAGCGAAAGCGACCCAGTACCACCGTAGTTGGTCATCTGGTTATCCACCGTAACGGTGATGCGGGCTGCAATGAATGTAAGGGTAACCGTAGTCGATGCTTCCCAATCGCTGCCGTTTTGAGAGAAAGAAAGCGCAGATGCGGTCACTCCGGTTGCCCAGCGGTTCGTCGCCAGAGACTGGTTTCCGTCGGCGGCAGAAGAGCCGTTCAGGTCAGCCAGATAGCTTTTCAGTCCGGTAGCACCATTAAGCGAGGTAATTGAAGTAAGGTCACCCGCATTGGCCACGATGTAAACGTTTTCTGCACTGGTCGTTACATCAATCGCATTGCCACCCGTAAGGTTAGCGCCCGTGCCGCTGTAAGTGCTCCATGCACTATTGATGTCACCCGTACTCTTGTCAGTGATGAATACGGTGAAGTTACCTACGGCATCGGTAGGAACGGTAGTACCGGTCGCTCTCGACATGACAGGAGCGGCTACGCTTACGCTTAGCTTCGCTCTTTCACCGTTTCCGATTTCCGGTCCATTAATCCCGTTATCATCTTTTGAACAGCTTGTTACGCCCATCGTGAGGGCTGCCGCCGCTGCCAGCATGGCAAAGAAATTTACTCTTTTCATATTACTTAAAAATTAATTAAAAATGGATTTATTTAAAAAATTACGGTTCTCATTTTTGTACGTTAAACTTCATTATATATTTCTGGTTTTCAATCTTTCGCTTCGATTACAGGGCATTTGGAACTCGGGTTTTATGGCCTTGTGTGAAAGCATACCTCTATTTATTTTCGTAATAGGCGCGGATATAAGCTGCGTTGCGCAGATCGGGGAAAAAATCCCGCAGCATATAGCGGTAGGGAACCCCGCCCGAAAGGCGCATCAACTCACCGTGGCGGCCCGTGTTGCGTCCAGCGTCCCACACCGGCGTGTTGTCGATAATATCCAGCACTTTGTCCCGATCGGGCATATTCGACGCGGCCACCATCATCCGCAGTCCGTGCCAGTCCACGCTACCGTTATACAGATCCACCTGATCGTTGCTTATGGCGCTGTTTTCGGTCAGGTAGCTACGGATCGCCTCCGCGCGTTCCCGAGCCAGACGGTCGTTCACCTCCGCCGTTCCTTCGGGCGAAGCGAAGCCTGCAATCACTACCCGGACTACGCGGCTGTCTGATGAGCGTTCGATCTCCCGTATCGTCGATATGAGGTTATCCAGCGTGGCGGCATTGTCTCTATATGACGGATCGACCATTCTGGCTCCCTGACGGAACGTAACCCACAGCGAACCCTCGCGATGTTGTTCTATAAAGCGTTCGGGATCGTCCTGATAACTGATGTTGTCGAACTTCGTGATAGGGGCCAAAAAGGCGTGGCTTTCGGCCAATCTCTCGGCTGTCGTGGGTTGCGGTTCGGATTCGGGCTGTGTTTCGACGATGATAATCTCTTCGATCGGCTCAGGCTCCGGTTCACGGACAACCGGCGGAACGTAAACAGGTGCTGCAGGTACAGATTTCGTTTTTTTGCCGAACGTATAGATTAGGGTAACTCCGGCCTTGGTAGGGCCGAAATAGTTTTTAGTGTCGCTGCCCAGTTTCGCACCACAGGTCTCGCAGTCGTATTTGTCGTAGTCCATATAGGCGTAACCTACTCCAACGGTAGCCTCCAATCCCCAATGGGACGTAAAATTCCAGCGGTAGCCGTAGCTCACGCCAACACCTGCGAGCCACCCCTCGTAGCGGTGCTCGCGCATATTGGCAGAGAATGGTTTGGGAAGGTTGCCCACATTATAGTAGGCGTAGTGGGCGTGTGCTCCGAAGAAGTGACCCGAAAAACTCTCTTTCATCCACCAGCGGAATTCGGGCTGAATGAGCACATGTTTCCACTTGCGGTTATTACTAAATGAAAAAGGATTCCAGTTCCCGGATACATCCAGCGAGGTACGCTGCCCCGTGCGGAACTCGACCCCTAAATTAAATGTCGCCGTGGCGTCGTAAAGAAGGTTCGTTTTCAAAGTTATGGAGGGCTGTTCAATGCTCGTCACATTTCCATCCATCGCTCGTCGCTCTTGTGCCCACAACGGCGATGCCATCAACAGTAGTGTCAGTATCGCAGTGATCGTCCGACAAACAACTTTGCCCGGAGCTTCTGTTTTTTTATCGTTTCTCATTCTATCTTTTTTCATTCATTAATACGTTTGTACTCTGGGTATTTGATCTCGTAATGAACCCCATTACCTCCACCGAACCGCTTTTGAATGTAACTATCGAGGCCGTCATATAGTAATAGGAAGCGATTCCGTTCCCAGCACCTGCGTGATCATATTCTCGCAAAGAGCCTTAAATTAATCCACAAAAGTACAGTGACATTTTTCAGACAGCTAACCAAAATGTATGTATTTATATATGCAAAAACATCTGCCGTATTATTTTGCATATACGAGGACTCAATAAGATGCAAAATGGTACAATACAAATATTTTTATATACCTGATATACATATAATTAATAATTATAAACCTTTTTGTATTTATTCCAAAATAAATTCATATCTTTGCGCAAGAACGTATGAATATATTTGATGTTATAAGATTGTTATTTATAGCCATACCCGCAGGGATGTTTACTACCTATGGGATTTTTTGGACTATAATACTCACACTAAAAGTAAAGAAAACCGAAAGGGTGTTCCGGAAATTCGTGTCGCTTTACGGCCTTTTTGCAGGTATCACTGGTTTCCTTTTAGTTGCATTCTACTTTTCCCCTGACGTTTTTACCCACTTAAATATCCTGTACTGTGTTTTTGCAGCTTACACGATGATCCTCTTTTTTCATTTCCTTTATCATGCTATCGGACTCAAGAAGCGATTCAGTATGCTGCACTATTTTCCTCCAGTATTAACAGGCATGGTTTTGTTTATAATCAGTATTTTGTTTCCCGAAAACTGGAGTCTTTACGGCAATGATATTTCGCTATCTGCCGCGTTGATTTTTGGCATAATTTATTCCGCGCTACCGCTTTATGAAATGTATAAATACCAGCTTGCAATCTCCATAGAATCAGGTACTCCTGCCGCTGTGAATAAAGAAATATTTATTCCATTCGTATGTGAAGTTTTGCTTTACCCCACAGCCTCAATATTATTGCCGCTTGTGGGAGGATCGCATCCAAGCATTGCTATTTCCATTTTACTAATGCTATGCTGCCTAATGGCTTTGGTTATGAACATTCCGCTAATTTATGCATTCATGCGTCACTACATCGGAACCCCTTTCAGCAATACCACGCTGTTTGAATCCACGATGCTTTCTGTGGTACAACCGGCAAATACTACCGAAAAAATAGAAGAACAGGGTGCAGGCGTAAAATCTGTTTATCCAGGTTCCTCCGGCAATAGACAGAAAAAGACCCCTGCCGAACTAAACAAGACCGTATTCAACAATTATTTCCACACAAGCAAACCCTATCTGAATCCGAAATTGACAATTATGGATATTGTAGAGCCTCTGAAAAGTAACCGCACCTATATTTCCAAGTTTGTCAATCAGACCTATGGTATGAGTTTCAGCAGCTATGTAAATTTGTGCCGTTTGCTTGAAATGAAAAGGTTACTGGAATTACCGTCCAATAAGGGTAAAAGCGAAGCGGTACTTTGCCAGAAAGCGGGGTTCGGCAAATACAGGAACTATCTGTATGTGAAAAAGCAATTTTCGACATTAATCTCCCTAAAAAAAGGAAAAACGAATGGTTGAGCAGGCAGCTTTGAATCTTTTATCTTGCATACTGCCGTTTTATACGGCAGTAATTTGCAGTTTATTGTTGACAATGCTTAGTCGTAAGGGAGAATCTCAACTGGAACGACGGTCAATTCGGATAGCCGTCAGGGCATACTTATCGACGGTATTGGGTTGGTTGTTTATCATATTCTATGTAGCCATGCCTCGTTTATACGTTGTCTTTAACGCCCCTGTCATGTGGATTTTTATAGGAATCAACGTCATGTACTACCATTTTTTCTGGGAATTAACAAAAACGAAGAAGGATGAAAAATTTCCGACACGACACTATATTATTCCGACCCTGATTGCATTAATATTATTTATTTACTCTTTTTTTGTGCCATTCGACGAGCAATTGCAGCTTGTTGAATTGCGAGGTCAACTGTTGGCGAATCACCCTTACTATTCCATGTTGTCTACTTCCAAACCACTTCTCTTTTTGGTATTTTGTCTGGTATATACTATTTTAGGATTTCGCAGGGCAATCCGTTTTAAGCGTGTTGTTGTTAATTATTCAGCGGATGAGGAGCGTTCATCGTTCCGGTGGCTCTATCAAATATTACTAATTATATTCGTCTCATTTATGCTCGCGGTAGTTTTGGCATTGTTTGCCAAACAAGAGCGTCCTTGGTTTCCGATAATTATCCTTCCCGCTCTGGCCTCTATGTTCAGGGATATAATTCTCGTTCACAACGTAATGTTGGATAACTTCGTGGTCATTACTTTTGACTCTCCAGAACAGGCCCAAAATCAATCGTCAAACGAAGAACAATCCGAATCGATAGTACGTGAAAATATGCGACGATTGGATGCCTATATGCGCAAAAACAAGCCGTATCTGAATCCTAAATTAAAGATAACGGATTTAGCATACGCGCTCAACACCAATCGTAGTGCGATGTCCTTGCTGATTAACCATTCTTACGGCATGAATTTTTCCCGTTATGTAAACCGTTACCGCTTAGATGAATTGGAAAGGTTAAAAAACAATGCCCGTAATTCCTCCCTTTCTGAATTGGAGTTGGTTGCTAAAGCCGGATTCAGCGACTGGAGAGGCTACCTGCGGGTAAAAGAGCGTGAAAACATATACAAATCTTAAATACTGCGGCAAGCACAAATGACGGAGTTTTTGAAATAGACATTGCTTGGTCTTTCAAATACGTTTCGATAGTTTTCTGGAAAATATGGTGATTACCGGAAAATAGTAAAAAGTTCCAAAGCCACATATATTATGGGCTGGGATCACATCCAGAATAGTTGAATAGAACCTGACAAAAATGATTGATATAAGAATATCATTGTATGTATTGGCAATATGGGGAATATTTAGTAACTTTGTTTCAAGTTAAGTCGCTCTTTGTTTTGTGCGTAACAGCAGCGGATATATGAAGTTCGCTCGTTTCTAAATCGTTACCTATTTTATGGTTATTTTCCACAACTAATTCATTTTCAATTAGATATAAAAGACATTGTGTCTTGCTGTGTGAAATGTCAAGTGCTTATCTATACGGGCAAATCCAGCAACAATTTTTATAAGATTATTACATGGATCGTAATCCGGGACAGGGAAAGCACGATTTCCTATTTGATAATCACGATATTTTTCTAATATCTTCTTCGGTATCTCTAACAATGGTATACTAGATTTTATATCGGTCTTTCTTCGCCTATATATCAGCCAATTATTTCCATCAAAGAAGTCTTGAATATTTTGCTTGGTGAGCTTTTTCAAATCAGTATGTGAAATACCGGTGAAGCAACAGAAGACAAACATATCCCTGACAATTTCTAATAAATTAGTCGGTAAATCAGTGGAAATCATTGCTTCAACTTCATTCATTGTAAGATATCCTATATCAACACTTTCTTTTTCTGCTACAAAGTGTTTGAATGGATCGATTGCTATGATATTGTTGTCTTTTGCCATTGCTGAAAGTCTTTTCAGTGGAACCATATAGAGACGTACGGTATTGGCCTTGAAATTTTTTTCACAGCGTAAATAGAAGTCAAAGTTTTTGATGAAGCTTTCTTTCAACTCAATTAATGGGATATCAGATAAATTATATTTCAACTTCAGGAAATTGGAGACATGATTATATACATCACAGTACATGCGATGGGTATTTTCGGCTCTGGTCTTTCCTACCATCAACTTAAATTCATCATTGTGTTGTTTGAACAATGTAAGGAGGGTTGATTTTTTGGTATCCGTTCCCATTACTGCATTATCCACTTTCTCTGTGGTAACATGTCCTTCATAATGGAACAGCTTATCATATTTGGCTCCAATGTTGCGTTCCCAAAGATTTAGCGCATTGTTAATTTGCATTGCGTAGGCATCCCTTCCACTTACTCTCATCCTGGCTTTATCCCAACGGTCGGGATTTACGCTAACCTTTGCGCTTCTTGTTTTCTCAACTCCATCAATAGTGGTACGGATCATGATGGGTACTGTCCCGTCTTTTTTAGGTGCATTTTTCTTTAAATAGAATAGCACTTTGAATGTCGATTTTTTCTCTTCCATAAGAACATTTTTTTTGGTGATAAAAATAGTACTTTCTTTTCTGTGGTTCTCTATGAAAAACGAAGCAGTACTATGAAATATCGACTTTGTAACACATTAAAATACAGCCTGTTACCTATTAGTTACCGGTAACTGATTTTTTTAAAATAGGTAACGAATTAGTAACTGAAACTTGTCCAAAACAGGCTTATTTTTGGCTTTTGAAGCCTATCTTACCAAAATCCCCAAATGAATCATAGTGCTATCATTCAGCATGTTAACGGTAATACTACCTTGTTTTTCTTTGTAATGTTAGGTAATTGGTGATAAGACTAAATAACACTTCATAAGCCAACGGTAACACAGTTTCTCATTGTAACTCCTTTCCTTTGCAATGAGAAACAAATAAAATCGATGGATATGAAACGAATACTTTACTACATGATGTTTTTGCTGGTTACCGGTAATGGGATGTTGATCGCTCAAAATACGATTCACGGAAAGGTAACCGATACGGATAATGTTCCGGTAGATGGCGTAGCTGTCGTACTTCAGACATTGGATTCCGTTTATGTGGATGCTGTGGTGACCGATAGTCTCGGACAGTTTAACCTGAACCGGGCAGCAGATCAGGCTTACCGGCTTCTCTTCCAACATCTTTTATACGAACCTTTCCAGCAGGAGATTTCACAGGCGGATGCCGGAACGATCCGTCTGACTGCTAAAGATTATGAGCTGGACGGAGTGGTGGTAAAAGCCGAACGCCCGAAGGTCAAAGTGGAGAACGGCGCATTGAAGTATGATGTTCCGCAACTGATGAAAGATAAATCAGTCAGTAATGCTTTTGAAGTCGTGAAGCAATTGCCCGGAATTATCGGAGGATCCGACGAGATACAATTGTTGGGAGCCGGGTCGCCGCAGATTGTTTTGAATGGACAACTTACGACCATGTCGCTCGACCAGCTTATCACACTTCTGAAGAGCGTTCCCTCTTCACGGGTAAAGAATGTGGAAGTGATGTATAATGCTCCGGCTAAATACAATATACGGGGAGCTTTGATTAACGTCGTGCTGGATAGCGGAGTTACTGACGGTACCGCCTTGCAGGGTGAAGTAGGGGTTGATTATCTTCAGAAGCATTACGCTGCAGGTAAGGCACATGCTAATTTGTTATACACCACTTCGAATCTGAATATCGATTTCCTGATGACCGGAGGTAAAGGACGTGGGTTTGTGGGGGAGGATATCATGGCCCGTCATACGCTTAAAGATAAAGTGACTGAGATCAATCAGACCGGACGTGGAAACAGTAATATTATGAATGGAGATATGCGGTTAGGCATGGACTATACATTTAAAAATAAAGATAAACTCTCGGCTACTTATTATCTGGGGGGTAGCAATACCAAAACGCATCGTTCTGCAGAAACGTCTTTCCTGACTCCGGAGCAGTCGTTTTCTACCGATCAGCGTTTCAGTCGTACGAATGGGGATGACGATGCGACATTGCATAATGTTCGTTTTCAATACGACGGTCATAGTGGTTTAATGGCAGGAGTTGATTTTACTAAGTATCGTTCGCCTTCTTTCCAACATTTCCTGGAAAAACGCGGCGAGGAAACATTGACGGATATGAATAATAATTCCCGTCAAAATATTTCACAATGGGCACTATTTGCCAACCATACACACACTTTTGCTACCGGGTGGACACTGAATTACGGTGTCCACGGTGGCTACACCTCTTCCAAAACGTATAATGATTATCTATATAATAAAGGTAACGGGTATGAACTTGATCCGGAATCGCTTGAAAATAATCAGCAGAAAGAATATACCGGGAATGTCTTTCTGGAAGCGTCTAAAGATTTTGGTGATCATTTCTCTGCAACTGCATCTGTAAAAGGGGAGTATTTTAAATCGGATTATACTTCGAATGGAAAGAAGTCGACTCTTTGGAATGACTGGACTTTCTTCCCGAATGCATCGTTAACCTATACATTTACTCCACAGCATATAATGCAACTGAATGTGAACAGCGATAAAACCTATCCTTCTTACTGGGATATTACGCCACAGTCTACACCTATGAATTCTTATTCGGAAGTTGTAGGAAATCCGGCTCTGAAACCCTATTGTTCATATGAAGGACAGTTACTTTATATTTTTAAACAGAAGTATACCTTTATGGTTTTCGCGCAGTACGAACCTGATTACTTTGCCCAGTTGCCTTATCAAAGTTCTACGGAACTGAAAAATGTGTTCCGGTATGAGAATATGGATTATAATTTAACGGCAGGAATAGGGGCTGTTATTCCGTTCCGTATCGGTGAGTTTATGAATAGCCAGTTTACGGCACAGGGAATCAGGATGCGTCAGAAACAGGATCATTTCAATGATATTTCTTTTGATAACAGTAAATATCTGGGACAATTCTTTCTGAATAATACATTCACGCTTTCCAAATCGCGTCCGAACCTGAAGCTGGATTTGAATGGTTATTATATAACAGGAGCAGTGCAGGGTATCTACGACCTGGGTTCCGTTTATAACGTTTCAGCCGGTTTGAAATGGCTGTTCGCCAATGATAAAGCGACAGTTCTCCTGAAGTGCGATAATATCTTCCGGAGTAATATCCCGAAAAAGATCGAGATCAACCAGGCAAACCAATATAGCCGCCTGACGAAGATTGACGATACACGTTGTGTGACGGTTTCCTTTATCTGGAAGTTCGGTGGTTATAAAAGTAAAAAGCATGATAAAGTAGATACATCCCGGTTCGGTAAGTAGTCGTCCTTTCAGAATATTTTTTCGGCTATCAGAGTAATATTTATACCAGATGAATATTACTCTGATAGCCGAAATGTGTTATTTTGATAGCTGAACAAAGAAAATATTCTATATAGCAATGACAAAAACATATCAATTTGATAATTTGTTATTTTATTATTACTTTTGCACCCAAATTAGGACAGAGCATTGAATATGAATGAAGTTTATACAAATAATTTAAAAAGACAGAATGCCCTCGTGATGTGTGGTATTCCTGTTGTGCATGTCCATTGGTTTAGTGGTTTTATCTAAGTTATTTTCCTTTCTTTTTCCGGATGTTTCCGGAGACCGTTTTATAACAATCATTTATTTTATTAACGTATCGCGGGAGAAGTGTATCCTCCGCGTGTAAATTGATTATACATATGTTTGTCATTTTATGCCTATTATGTGTAGGGATAGGTATGGGTTACCTGTTCCGTCATATCCATAGTTTGAAAAGATTGGAAAATACAATATCTTATACCATTTTTGTCATGTTGTTCGTGTTTGGTGTTACGATAGGAGCGAACAAAACGTTGGTCGATAATATAGGAGATTTTGGTTTGCAGGCAGCCCTGCTGGCTGTTTGTGGCGTACTGGGGAGTTTGCTGGCTTCTTATCTGGCTTTTAAAGTATTATCGGGGAAAGGGGGGAATGATGAAAAGTAATCTGATCGTGATAGCCTGCTTTTTTATAGGGATACTTTGCGGCATGTTAGGAGGAGATGAGTTGGCCGGTTACTGTGCCAAACTTCCGACTTGGTTGTTGTATGCACTGATTATTCAAGTGGGATTGAATCTCGGTTCAAACGGAGAGATGGGAACCATGTTACGGAATGTACGGATATCCAACCTTTTATTACCACTCTTTACCATAGCGGGTACTTTACTTTTTTCCGCGATGGCAAGTATCCTGCTGAAAACCTGGAATGTGTATGATTGCATGGCGGTAGGAAGCGGATTTGCTTACTATTCTTTATCTTCCTTACTGATTGTGCAGTTTAAGGAAGCCTCTGCGGGAATAGAGATTGCGACACAGCTCGGGACTATTGCCCTGCTGGCGAATATTATCAGAGAGATGATGGCTTTGTTCGGTGCGCCGGTCTATGCGTCTTTATTTGGAAAATTTGCTCCAGTGTCTGTTGCGGGTATTAATTCGATGGATGTCTGTCTGCCGGTCATCAGTCGTTATTCCGGGAAGAATATCATTCCGATTGCCATCATTCACGGAATTGTACTGGAGATTTGTGTTCCATTATTGATTTCATTGTTTTGCAGATAGTAATAATTTCCGGATGCAGACTTTTCCTCTGCGTGCTCGGTATTCGTCTGCATCCGGAAATATTGTATGTTATCTTCTGGGAACGATTTCAAACGGCACTCTCACGAATACGCCCTGTTTCATCAGATTCATCAGGTTAGGATACATCCGTTCTTTGAACGAATCCCAGCTGCGATGCTCCATCTGTGTCCATCCGGCTTCTGCTAATGCCAGACCACGCGGGTAAGTCATGTAAGTTATCCGATTGATATCTTTCATTGCTTCTCCCCATAACGTACCGGATATACCGAGGATATGTGCTTGCTGTGCAGCGGGAAGTCCGTAACCCGGATCAAATTGATAGCAGGTTTCCAAAGTGGTAACAGGCATTCCCCAGTTATTGAACTCCGGAAGATCGCCTTTCAGCTGCGGGTAATCCAGATAAGCATATTCTCCGGGAGCCATGATCAACGAATTCCCGTGTTTAGCTGTCAGCTCGATACATTTGGGTGTCAGTCCGGCACGCCAGGTGACCAGTGTAACATCTTTCGGATAATCGAACAGATACTCGTTAGCCGGCATGCGAATATTGTCCAGTTCGCACCACAGCATAGGCTCCTTGCCATATTTGCGTACGGAAGCCAGTATCTTATCGAAGAAATAGTTCATAAGCTGAGATTCTTTGGTATATCCCAATTGTTTCATTAACGACTGGCAATGATCGCATTTGGTCCAGTTCTTTTCAATAACAGCCTCGTCACCGCCCAAATGAATTTTGGATGACGGGAATATAGCTGCTATTTCCTTGATAATATCATCGTAAACGGAATATACTTTCTCATTATTGGCACAGAGCATCAGATCGACTGTCTTACCCATTTCTTTCTGAATGGTATCCGTGTGTGTACAGCCCAGTTCCGGATAAGTCGCCAGTACGGCTACCGTATGGCCGGGAATATCCAATTCCGGTATGATCTCTATATTCCGGTCGGCAGCGTAACGGACCAGTTCTTTTAATTGTTCCTGCGTATAAAAACCATTATCCGGCCCGTTCGGACCTGTTTTCGGATTACGGAAAGCACCGATCTCTGTCAGTCCCGGGTGTGCCTTTATTTCGACACGCCAGCCCTGATCGTCTGTCATGTGTAATTGCAGGATGTTGTATTTGTATTTTGCCATCTGGTCGATGTAAAACTTAACATCTTCGAGAGGCAGGAAATGGCGTGCCGGATCGAGCATTAAGGCACGGTAACCGTAGCGGGGTTCATCGTCGATACGGATAGGAGCGATCTGTTTATTCGCCGTATTGCATACATCGCCCAGTAATATCTGGTCCAGCGTCTTCAATCCGTAGAAAAGAGCTTTCTGTGTACTTCCTTTGATGGAAAGTTTGCTTTCCGAAATCTCGATCATGTAATGTTCTTCCCCTTTTATAGCAGGCTCTGTCCAAAGTTCGATCACGGAGTTTCCGCTTGCCTGAAAGCCTCCCATAATAGCGCTTTGGCCGACTCTGTCTCTCAATATACGTTGCAGTTCGAACAAACAGAATGCCTGCTTGGGCAAATTTGTTTTCACTACTGTTTGCGGAGTGACTGTAAAGTTCTTTTTACCTGTAACCTGCTCGATGTGGTTCGGTAAGGGTAATAAGGCCGAAGTGTTGCTCTGCCCGAACGACAAAGTTGCTGTTAATAGAAACAGAAAAATGAGTTTGAGTTTTTTAGTACTTAAGATCATAGATGTTAGATTTATTGTTTTGTTAATTTTCTTCGAGGCAAAGATACATATCTGGTTGAATAAAAAAAACACTTAGAAACAGATAAGGACAGATAGGAACAGATAATGGCAGATAAAAGCAGTTTGTGGATCTAAATTCGGAGTTTTTTTTGTTTACATTTCTTAGTATTTGTCGTGTTATACGCATTATATTCGCGTTATATGTTGATATATGGCTGTTAACAGCATGTTTGTATTGGGGCTCTATTTGCTGTTAACACTTTCCTCTTTAATATAATAAGAAGTATTTATATATAAAGATTATATAATATAGGGATTTTCTGTTTTTTTTGAAAACTGACGGAACTAATCCTGATTCTTCCGTTTTCACGACATAGGTGTTTTGTTCGCAAACCATATATGTTTCCGGTGTAAAACACCTATGTTTCGATAAGTAGGGTTTTGTGCTATTAGCCCGAATACGGAATAAATTAGTCATTCAACTTTATTTTACCTTTTAAACTAAATAAGTATCAAAAATGTTTTTAACTTAGAAGCGATAATCATTAAATCGAAATGATCATGGGAGCAAAGAAGAATTTTGTATTGGATACGAACGTTATCTTGCATGACTACAAGTGTATCGAAAATTTTCAGGAGAATGATATCTATCTTCCTATCGTCGTGTTGGAAGAGTTGGATAAGTTTAAAAAGGGGAGCGACCAGATTAATTATAACGCCCGTGAATTTGTGCGCGAGTTGGATCTGCTGACCAGCAATGATCTCTTTCTGAAAGGTGCCTCGTTAGGTCCTGGTCTAGGAACATTACATGTGGTAACCGGTGATAAATACCAAGAGAAGATTGCACTGTCTTTCCCGGAGAAGACGCCTGACCACCGTATCCTTTCCTGCACACTTTCCGTTGCAGAAAAGACTCCGAAAATACAGACTATCCTCGTTACGAAAGATGTCAATCTGCGTATGAAAGCCCGTGCGTTGGGTATTCAGGTAGAAGATTATATCACTGATAAAGTGATCAATGTCGATATCTTCGAACGGGCACAGGACACCTATGAAAATATAGAGCCTGATTTGATCGACAAGATCTATTCGACACCCGACGGACTCGATGCGGATATGTTTGAATTCAAGTCGAAACTGGAGCCGAACGAATGCTTTATATTAAAGAGTGTACGCGCCTCTGTTTTAGCTCGTTATAATCCGTTCACGGGAAAGATAAAGAAGGTGGAAAAGATATCCAATTATGGCATACAACCCCGTAATGCGGAACAGAGTTTTGCCTTTGAAATATTGAATGATCCCGATGTAAAACTGGTCGGCCTGACCGGAAAAGCGGGAACAGGAAAAACATTATTGGCACTGGCCGCTGCGCTTAAACAGGCTGGGGTATACAAACAGATATTACTGGCCCGTCCGATCGTTGCATTGGCAAATAAGGATATCGGATTCCTGCCGGGTGATGAGAAGCAGAAAGTGGCTCCGTATATGCAGCCATTGTTCGATAACCTGAATGTTATAAAGAACCAGTTTGCACCCGGAAGCCAGGATGTCCGCAAGATTGATGACCTGCAGAAGAATAACCAGCTGGTGATCGAAGCTTTGGCCTTTATCCGCGGGCGTAGTTTATCTGAAACATTCTGTATCATCGATGAAGCGCAGAACCTGACGCCGCACGAGATCAAGACAATCATTACCCGTGCCGGAGAAGGTACGAAGATGGTCTTTACCGGTGATATCCAACAGATCGACTCGCCATATCTGGATGCCCAGAGTAATGGGTTGGCTTATATGGTGGATAAGATGAAAGGACAGGACCTGTTCGCTCATGTAAACCTGGTGAAAGGGGAGAGAAGTCAGTTGTCTGAATTAGCTTCGAACTTATTGTAAAATACCAACTAATTATATGTAAAAGGGACTTTGAATTCAAAGTCCCTTTCTTTTTGAGCAGATTTTTATTTACTCATTGTTTTATAAGTCTCGATTAACTTTTTAATCGTTGCTGCTTCCGATATTTCCGTTGAAGAGTCTGCCGGTTTATAATAGTTTTCCAAAAAGCCGTCGGCTCCCGACCATACCGTTTCGATAATACCCTGAAAGCGGTCGCGCATCTGTTTACCCGAATTTTGACGGAAGCGGACCATATCGTCCACCTGCTTCAATGCTACTTCCGGTTTACGCCAGGGACAGGTAGCGACATCGAATCCTTTCATGGCAAAATACACGGCAGTTTGTTCCGGCCGTTCATAATGCCAGTCGCAGATGAATACCTCTTTCGGTATCAGGTCGATAGCACGGTATGTATTGTTCATACTGGCTTCCCAGGCCCCTATACCCGTCGTTTTTCCATCTATCAGGCGGTCACCCCAGATCATCAGGCGCTTTCCCTGTTGAGCCAGGTGATTCTGTATTTTGGTCACTTCTCCAGCATATAATTCGGCTTTGTCCCGGCCATTGCAACGGGGACATTTATCGTCACCTATGTAAAAAACTTCATCCATACCGGCATGAAACAAATTTGTTTCAAAAGCATCGGTCAGTTCGTCTACTAAAGCAAATACTATTTTATGAACATCCGGATGAAGAGGACAATAACTCTTACAATATAATCCGTCCGGGTTAGGCCATCCGGTATAGTTTTTTGTGTCCACATGTGGTGTCTCGTCAAATTCGGGATATACACGAAGCAGAGCATAGGTCGTTTCCGCCCATGACTGATGACCGAGCAGGTTGATTTGCGGGGCTATCCGTATGTTATGTTTCCGGCAGGTGGCGGCAATCCGTTTTACATCCTGAAGCGTAAGCGGGTTAGGATCGCTTAATTCCGGATGAGATTTATAGGCATAGTTCCAGTCCACCCGTAAGATAAGCAGGTTGAAATGCCCCGGAGCCAGTTCTTCCTCTATAAATTTCAGGAAGAGATCCATTTTTTGAACAGAAGGGGCAGCAATAGCCAGTCCACGGGTGGGGATAATGCTGTCCAGCGGACTTGCGTTTGCCTTGAACATACCGGTAGCCGCCATACAAACCAAAAGACATAAAATACGGATAAAGTGTTTCATGGTATTTAAGTATTAAATTGTTGGTTACGAATATAATCAAATAAATTGGATTACCGGTCTCTTATCTTAGTTTGCCACCTCCATCCGCATAATGTAGTCATTCATGTAGTAGCCGTTGCCGATATGAAAATCACGTGTCGCATGTTCATGGAACCCCATATGCTTATAAAAACCGAGAGCCGGGTTTTCGCGGTTTACATTCAGTTCGACGGTGAATGATCCCGGATGAATACTTTTCAGGTAAGCGACACCTTGTTCGATGATAAAACGTCCGATACCCGAACCATGCAAAGAAGGGAGCGAATAGATTTTCTGGAATTCGTACAGGTCTTTTTCAACCGTTTCGATGGAGAGATATCCGGATGGTTCACCGTCTTTGCTGATGATGAAGAACTCGTGATGAAGTTCATTCATCTGATTGAGAATACTTTCCGGGGCATACATCATCTCGAACATATAGTCGAGTTGCTCGCGGGAGAGGATAGAACCATAGGTCGGCTCCCATATTTGGGATGCCAAGTTTCTGATTAACAGACAGTCTTCTGTCGTTGCTTTTCTGATTGAGAACATATTATGCTAGTTTTAGACGAACAAAATTAAAAATTAAATTATAGCGTTTTATTTTTTAGCTTGATTTTGCATTTATTTCAATGTTTATTCACAGAAAAGAATAACTTTGTAGGCGTTTAATATTAGGGAAAAATACAATTTAATAAATATATATAGAAATGGATACAAAGATTCAGGAACTGACCGACAAGATCTACAAAGAAGGAGTAGAGAAGGGGAACGAAGAAGCTGGACGGATCATTGCCGATGCGAATGCTCAGAAACAAGCGATTGTTAGCGAGGCGGAAGCGGAAGCAAAACGTATTGTTGCAGCAGCGCAAAAACAGGCTGCCGAACTGAAAAAGAATACAGAAGCCGAACTGAAGTTATTCGCTACCCAGGCTGTAGAAGCGCTGAAGAGCGAAGTGGTAAACCTTATAACCGGAAAGATTACTTCCTCGAATGTGAAAGCGATCGTTTCTGACACTGCATTTATGCAGAAGGTGATCCTTGAAATGGCTAAGGAATGGGCTAAGAAAGAAGCGATCACTATCCAGACAGCCGATGCGGATGCATTAACCAAATATTTTGAAGCAAATGCCAAATCGTTGCTCGACGGTGGCGTGAAAATAGAAAAAGTAAGCGGAAAGAAAGCCGATTTTACCATTATTCCTGCCGACGGATCCTATAAAGTAAGTTTCGGGGAAGACGAGTTTGTTGCATTCTTTAAAGAATTCCTGCGTCCCGGGCTGGTAGAAATGTTGTTCTGATATGAGTAAATACTACTGTCTGATTGCCGGACTCCCTAATATATCATTGGATGATAGTAAGCTGACCTATTCCGTTTCTGAATTCAGAAAGGAGTTGGACGGTATTCTTACATCCCGTGATAAGAAGCTGGTAGACTTGTTTTTCCTCAAATTCGATAATAAGAACCTGCTTAGTTTCTCACAGCGTCCGGACAGTGACCCGGATGAAAAGGGAAGTATAACATACGACGAGTACAAAAGTCTGTTCGATGCTTTGAAGGATGGCGAGAAGCCGCCTAAGAACAAACAGATTCCTCCTTATTTCATAGAGTTCTTCAAACAGTATCTGGATAGCCAGAAGAAAGAGGAAAAGCAGACGATCTCCTGGGAAGACCGTCTGGCAGCCCTTTATTACGACTATGCGATGAAATGCAGCAACGGTTTCATCCGTAACTGGTTTGAACTGAACCTCAATATCAATAATATGCTGACCGCCATAACCTGCCGTAAGTATGGATTTGATAAAGCAGAATATATAGTGGGAAACAACGAGGTAGCCGAGGCTATCCGTACTTCCAATGCCCGTGATTTCGGATTGGGAGATACGGTAGACTATCTGCCCGATCTGCAACGCATTGCTGAAGAGCCCGACCTGATGGCCCGCGAAAAGAAAGTGGATTTGCTGAAATGGAAATGGCTGGACGATAATACGTTCTTCAAAACTTTCGATATCGAAAGTGTGTTCGCCTACTTGCTGAAACTGGAAATGATCGAACGCTGGGTTACTCTGGATAGGGTGACAGGCGAGAAGACTTTCCGCGAAATAGTAGGAGCGATGAAGAAGGGAAGTGATAATGCGTTGGAAGAATTTAAAAGAAACAATAATAAATAATTATGGCTACGAAAGGAATTGTTAGAGGAATCGTATCCAACCTGGTAACCGTCGAGGTGGATGGGCCGGTTTCTCAAAATGAAATCTGTTACATTTCCGTAGGAGGCGTCAAGCTGATGGCGGAGGTTATTAAAGTAATAGGGAAAGATGCCTTTGTACAGGTATTTGAAAGTACACGTGGGATGCGTGTAGGTGACGAAGCCGAGTTTGAAGGGCACATGCTTGAAGTGACATTGGGGCCGGGTATGCTGTCGCGTAACTACGACGGTTTGCAGAATGACCTGGATAAAATGGACGGCGTGTTCCTGAAACGTGGTGAATATACATTTGCACTCGATAACGATAAATTGTGGGATTACAAGCCGCTGGCGAAAGTAGGCGATACAGTGACTGCCGGTGATTGGTTGGGCGAAGTGGATGAAAACTTTCAGCCTCACAAGATCATGGTCCCTTTCACGTTTAAAGGCACTTATACTGTAAAGAGCCTGGTGGAAGCCGGACAATATACCATCAACCAGACGATCGCTGTATTGACAGACGAAGATGGTAAGGATATCGATATTAATATGATACAGCGCTGGCCGGTAAAGAGAGCCATCACTTGTTATAAAGAAAAACCGCGTCCATACAAATTGCTGGAAACGGGTGTTCGTACAATCGATACGGTAAACCCGATCGTCGAAGGCGGTACAGGATTTATCCCCGGTCCGTTCGGTACAGGTAAGACTGTGCTTCAGCACGCTATCTCCAAACAGGCGGAAGCCGATATCGTGATCATCGCTGCCTGCGGTGAACGTGCGAATGAGGTAGTGGAAATCTTTACCGAGTTCCCCGAACTGATCGACCCGCATACAGGACGTAAATTGATGGAACGTACCATCATTATCGCCAATACTTCAAACATGCCTGTGGCAGCCCGTGAAGCATCCGTATATACGGCGATGACTCTGGCTGAATATTACCGTAGCATGGGACTGAAGGTATTGTTGATGGCGGACTCTACTTCCCGTTGGGCACAGGCTTTGCGTGAGATGTCTAACCGTCTGGAAGAACTTCCGGGACCTGATGCATTCCCGATGGACTTGTCTGCGATCGTGGCTAACTTCTATGCCCGTGCAGGTTTCGTTCATTTGAATAATGGGGCGACAGGTTCGGTAACCTTTATCGGTACGGTATCGCCCGCCGGTGGTAACCTGAAAGAACCGGTAACGGAAAATACGAAGAAGGTAGCCCGTTGTTTCTACGCTTTAGAGCAGGAACGTGCCGACCGTAAACGTTATCCGGCCGTAAACCCGATCGACAGTTATTCAAAATATCTGGAATATCCCGAATTTCAGGAATATATCGCTAAACACATCTCTCCGGAATGGATCGATAAGGTGAACGAGATCAAGACCCGTATGTTGCGTGGTAAGGAAATTGCCGAACAGATCAACATCCTGGGTGACGACGGTGTACCTGTAGAATACCATGTTACTTTCTGGAAATCGGAATTGATCGACTTCGTGATCCTGCAACAGGATGCGTTCGACGCGATCGATGCCGTGACACCGCTGGCCCGTCAGGAATTTATGCTGGACAAGGTGGTGAAGATCTGTCATGCGGAATTCCGTTTCGACACCTTCCTCGAAGTAATGGAATATTTCAAACAGATGATCAACATCTTCAAGCAGATGAACTATTCCGAATACGAAAGCGATCAGTTTAAGAAGTTCAACGATCAACTCGACGCCCTGCTCTCAGAGCGTATGGAAAAATAACAGAACGTATGGCAACAAAAGCATTTCAAAAAATATATACGAAGATTACCCAGATCACGAAAGCTACCTGTTCGCTGAAGGCAACGGGAGTTGGGTATGACGAGCTGGCTTCCGTAGACGGCAAGCTGGCACAGGTGGTAAAGATCATCGGCGACGAGGTTACGCTGCAGGTGTTCTCCGGTACGGAAGGTATCCGTACGAATGCCGAGGTGGTATTCATGGGCAAAGCGCCTACGCTGAAAGTAGGCGACCAGTTGGCCGGACGTTTCTTCAATGCGTATGGCGACCCGATAGATGGTGGTCCGATCCCGGAAGGAACGGAAGTGGAAATCGGTGGCCCGTCTGTAAACCCGGTTCGCCGTAAACAGCCGTCAGAACTGATCGCTACGGGTATTGCCGGTATCGACCTGAACAATACGCTGGTAACCGGACAAAAGATCCCGTTCTTCGCCGACCCTGACCAGCCGTTCAACCAGGTGATGGCGATGGTAGCCCTGCGTGCCCAATCGGATAAGATCATCCTGGGCGGTATGGGTATGACCAACGACGACTACCTGTTCTTTAAAAATACATTTAGCAACGCCGGTGCACTCGACCGTATCGTGAGCTTCATCAATACAACCGAAGACCCGTCCGTAGAACGTATCCTTATTCCGGATATGGCGCTGTCGGCTGCTGAATACTTCGCTGTACAGAAGAATGAAAAGGTGCTGGTGTTGTTGACCGACATGACCAACTACGCGGATGCCCTGGCGATCGTATCGAACCGTATGGACCAGATCCCGTCGAAAGACTCTATGCCGGGTTCACTTTATTCCGACTTGGCAAAGATCTACGAAAAGGCGGTACAGTTCCCGGCAGGTGGTTCCATTACCATTATTGCGGTAACGACTTTGTCCGGTGGCGATATCACACACGCCGTGCCTGATAATACCGGTTATATCACCGAAGGTCAGTTGTATCTGCGCCGTGATAGCGATGTCGGTAAAGTAATCGTCGACCCGTTCCGAAGCTTGTCACGTTTGAAACAGCTGGTAACAGGAAAGAAGACACGCGAAGATCACCCGCAGGTGATGAATGCTGCCGTTCGTCTGTATGCCGATGCTGCCAATGCAAAGACCAAGATGGAGAATGGTTTCGACCTGACGGACTACGACAACCGTACACTGTCTTTTGCAAAAGATTATTCGGAAAAGCTGTTGGCTATCGACGTAAACCTCGACACAACCGAAATGCTCGACGTGGCATGGGGCTTGTTCGGCGAATACTTCAAACCTGCGGAAGTGAATATCAAGCAGGAGTTGGTAGACAAATACTGGAAAAAGTAAGAACGGTCCGAAAACCGTTCCATTCGGATGAAAAAAGAATTTCTCTCGGAAGAAACCGGAATTCCATCCGAAAGGAATTAAAAAACGATATAATATGGCAATAAAGTTTCAATATAATAAAACCTCTCTTCAGCAATTGGAAAAGCAGCTGAAGATGCGCGAGCGTTCCCTGCCTACGATTAAAAGCAAGGAAAGTGCGTTGCGTATCGAAGTGAAGCGGACCAAGGATGAAGTGACAAAATTGGAACTTCAGCTGGAAAAAGAGATTCAGAGCTACGAGAACATGGTGGCTTTGTGGAACGAGTTCTCTCCCGAACTGATTGCGGTGAAGGATGTGACACTCTCTACGAAGAAGATTGCCGGTGTGATCGTTCCTGTATTGGACGAGATTCAGTTTGAGATCGGACATTACAGTCTCTTTAATTCCCCTGCCTGGTTTACCGATGGTGTCGAGCTGCTGAAAAAGCTGGCGCGTACCGGGATAGAAGCCGAGTTTTCGGGAATGAAGCTGGAGTTATTGGAGCATGCCAGGAAGAAGACCACTCAGAAGGTAAACCTCTTTGAGAAGGTACAGATCCCCGGCTATAAAGATGCGATCCGTAAGGTGAAACGATTTATGGAAGACGAAGAAAGTCTTTCCAAGTCGTCACAGAAGATCATGCGGGCTAACCAGGAAAAGCGTAAAGCAAAAGAACAAAAAGAGGAGGCTGGCGTATGATAGTAAAAATGAGTAAATATGCCTTTATGGTATATCACAGGGAATATGATTCGTTCCTGGCACAATTGCGCGAACTGGGTGTCGTGCATGTGAAAGAGGGCAAGTCTATTCTTGATAATGCAGAACTTCAGGATATTCTGGCTATACGTAAGCGTGTCAACTTGTTAATGCGCTTTTTCAAGAACCTGAATTCAGGAACGAAAGACCTTCAGTTAGCTCCGGCCCGTGAACTGGATAAGAAAGCGGGACTGAAGTTGATCCAGAAAATAGAAGAATTGCAGGATAAGAAAGTGCAGCTTCAATCTGTCAAGGCATCCCTTGAAAAGGATATTGCTTATATGGAGATCTGGGGTGATTTCAGTTGGGCTAATTTCAATCGTCTGAAGAAGGCTGGATATGATATTACGTTCTGGACTTGCCCGACGGCTAAGTATGAACCGAAATGGGGTGATGAGTACAATGCCGTATTGATCAACAATTTCCAGTCAGTTACTTATTTCCTTACTATAACGAAAGTCGGTACGACGATCGACATAGATGCGGAACGTCCGAAGATGCCGGACAGAGGATTGCAGAAACTGAATGCACGTCTCGACCTGTTAAAGCAGGAAATGAAGGTATTGGATGCTGAAATGAAAAAGCTGGCAGCGTCTGATTATAATACGCTCGATTTCTTTGACAAGAATTTGCAGAATGAGTTCAATCTGTCGAATGTGCTTGTACAAACCGATCGTCAGGCAGGCGATAAGTTGATGTTGCTGGAAGGCTGGGTACCTACGGAGAAGGCTCCTGCTATGGAGGAAACGCTTGAAAAGGATGGTTACTTCTATCAGCCATTGGAAATAGAAGAGGGAGATAAAGTACCTATTCTGTTAAAGAATGGGAAGTTTGCCAAACTATACGAGCCGATCACAAAAATGTTCTCTCTGCCTAATTACGGAGAGTTCGATCCGACACCGTTCTTTGCTCCGTTCTTCATGTTATTCTTCGGACTTTGTTTCGGAGATGGTGGGTACGGACTGTTAATGATTATTGCCTGTACGATCCTGAAACGGAAAGTTAATCCGGACTACAAGCCTTATTTGAGTTTGTTCCAGTATCTTGGACTGGCGACATTGATCGTCGGAACTCTTACCGGTTCGTTTTTCGGTATCGCTTTGGTCGACATACCTGCTTTTGCTTCAGTGAAAGAGTATTTTGTTTCGAGCGACAATCTGATGACGTTCTCGATCATAATCGGATTGGTACAGATCCTGTTCGGAAAGACGATCGCTGCACTGAAGATCATGTCACAGAAGGGCAAGAAATATGGTATTGCACCGTTGGCATGGGTATTCATTATCCTGGCATTATGTCTTGTTTTCGGTTTGCCGATGCTGGACGTACAGTTACCGGAAGTGGTGAAAAATATCTTCCTGGTGATAGCCGGACTGGGATTGCTGGTAGCCTTCCTTTACAATACGCCGGGTAAGAATATCTTCCTGAACTTCGGTACAGGTCTGTGGAATACCTATAACATGGCTTCCGGACTGCTGGGTGATACATTGTCTTATATCCGTCTGTTCGCTATCGGCCTGACCGGTGCGATCCTGGGAGGCGTATTCAATTCGCTGGCTGTAGATATGACGGAAGGTATGAACATCGTATTGCGTGTGATCTGTATGTTGCTGATCCTTTTGGTCGGCCATGCGATCAACATCGGTCTGTGTACCATCAGTTCACTGGTTCACCCGCTCCGTCTGATCTTCGTAGAGTATTATAAGAATGCAGAGTTCGAAGGTGGCGGTAAGGCTTACCAGCCTTTCAAAAAAGCATAAACAAAACGTGATTTAAATAATAACAAAAAAATAATTAAACAAACAAATTTCATTATGGAACCAATTTTATTAGCTTATCTTGGTATTGCGTTGATGACAGGTTTAACCTTTATCGGCAGTAGTTATGGTGTAACAATCTGCGGTAACGCAGTAGTAGGAGCAATGAAGAAGAACCCGGATGCATTGGGTACTTACATCGCATTGAGTGCGTTGCCTTCTTCACAAGGTTTGTACGGATTCGTAGGTTATTTCATGATGCAGAAATTCCTGGTTGAAAGCATTACGATGCTGAATGCAACAGCTATATTCGGTGCCGGTCTGGTATTAGGATTCGCTGGTTTATTCTCTTCTATCCGTCAGGCAGAAGTTTGTGCAAACGGTATTGCCGGTGTTGGTGCTGGTCATAACGTATTCGGTGCAACGATGGTAATGGCCGTATTCCCTGAGTTGTATGCAATCTTGGCTTTGCTGGTTGTTATCCTGATCGGCGGAACTCTTCCGGTGTAATATTTAATACTTTAAAATCCCCTGTTTTATCAATGATGGAACAGGGGATTTTAGTTTATAGGGGGTGTTAACCTTAGAAGATAGGTATTTTTTAGACTTTTATGGAAAATAAAATATGAAACGAAAATTTTGGGGAGGAATATTTCTCTTTTTGGGGGTTTTAGCCTCTTGTAGTGGTCGACAGATGGAAACAGGAGAACTTGAAATAATTCGGTTGGCTACAGCTTTTGAAAACCAGACAGAGTTGAAGGCCTCGGACTGTTTCTCCCAAGTGCGTTATGTGGCTTTGGAAACTTCAGATAGTTGTTTGATAGGTAATGATCCCTTGATACAGATTGCTTCTGATCGAATTATAGTGATGACTTCGCACCAACAGTGTTTTGCTTTTGACAAACAAACGGGGAGATTTCTTCATTCGATCGGTCATGTAGGTGATGACCCTGAAGCTTGCAGGGATATGTATGGATGGTTGGATGATATGACAGGACAGCTTTATTTTCCGTCAATCAGCTATGGAAAAATGGCTGTTTACGACTTGGATAATCGTTTTATTCGGACACAGCCTGAAGTTTTGACACCTTCGGAAGGTTCTATTTGCCCGTTAGAATATGATTACTGGGATAAGGAGACATTGTTAGTACATTCTTTCGCCACAGAAACAACACCGGATCGCATTGCTTTTGTAAGGGACACTTCAATCTTATCTGTTTTTCCAACTAATGCTGAGCCTGCAAACGAACATACTCCTCGTTTGGGTATTGCTACCGAGAAGTTCTCTATTGCAACAGAGGGAACGGGTGGACATAAGTTGTACATCATTTTGGATGATGGAAAAAGTAGCCTCGTAGCGAGTGAGAATAAAAGTCCCTTCTGGCATTGTGGTAAAGAGGTTTTCTTTAAAGGAAACTTTAATGACACGATTTATCGGGTGATGTCGGACGGACTGCGTCCGGATCGCCTGCTGGATTTAGGATCTTACCATTGGGACGTAGCCGATAGATATTATGCACATAAAGACAAAGGTTTCTACCCGCTTGATTTTTTCGAGAACGGGCAGGTCATTTTCTTCCGTTTTTGCAAGAATCTTTATCATGATGAAGAACGAGTGGCTTATAATGCGATCTACGACAAAAGGACCGGAAAGGTAATGGTGGCCCCCTACGATAGTGGACTGACAAACGATCTGAGTGGTTTTCTGCCTCTTCAACCAGTGACATCCAATGTTAAAGGTGAGTTTGCACAACTTATTCAGCCAAATGAAATTGTTTCTTGGTTTGAGGAACATCCGAGCCCTCGGAATCTATCTGACGATGTGGAGTTGCTTCGCAAAGTGGGGGAGGAAGACAACCCGATCGTTGTTATCATGAAGTAAACGGTTTGTGCTTTATCGCATCTACCGTATGTAATAACAATACAACACAATTGTAAAATATGAAAAAACATTTACATCTACTCTTATTAGCGTCAGGGCTTTTTCTTGTTCAGGGCGTGAGTGCACAAACAAATTCAGCAGACGATCCGCTGCCGGGTTATACGCAGGCGGAACGGTTTGCCGGTGATAAATTGCCGACGATGTTGTTTTCTACTTCGGTAGATCCACATTGGTTTAAGGCGGGGAACTGTTTCTGGTATGAATACAAGACTGGAGACGGGAATGTCTGGTATGTGGTTAATCCTTCCGCTAAATCGAAACGTCCTCTATTCGATCAGGATAAGCTGGCAGCAGAACTTACGGAGATCGTAAAAGACCCGTTTATCGCTCAACAGTTACCTATCCGGAAATTGGAGGCAGGAGAGGACGGGCGTACTTTTACGTTCCAGGTAACCTCTTCACAGGATGCGAAGAAAGATAGTACGGATAAAGATAACAAGACTAAGAAAGAGATATTCTATTTTTCTTATGATTATCCGACACGTAAACTGACGCATCTGGCCGATAAAAAGAAAGATACGGAATATCCCGACTGGGCTTCTATTTCGCCGGACGGTAAAACCGTTGTTTATGCAAAAGACCTGAATCTGTACCGCATGTCGCGTGAAGATTACGAAAAACTGAAAAAGGATGACAAAGACAGTACCGTTACGGAAATACAGCTGACAACCACCGGAGTAAAAGACTTTGGTTTCGGACAGCCTTACAGCATTTTAAATACGGATACATTATGTAACGGCAAAAGAAAAAATCCGGGTTACTTATTGTGGTCACCCGATTCACGTCACTTTGCCGTATCTATCTCAGATAGCCGCGAGGTGAAAGACCTGTGGGTGATCAATGCCATGGCAACCCCGCGTCCGACATTGGAAACATACAAGTACCAGATGCCGGGTGAAAAAGAAGCGCCGATCAGCCATCTGTATCTGTTCGATATGACCAATGACTCTTATAAAGAGATCAACACCTGGGCATTCAAAGACCAGACCATCCGCATGGCTTACCAACCCCGCTTGCAGAAACAACGTGATATGAAGGAGCTGCCAAGTATTTGGTTGGGTGACAATAACCGTTTCTTCGTTACCCGTTCCAGCCGTGACCTGCACCGTATCGACATCTGTACGTATACCATCGGTGAAGATTCGATCCGTCCGATCATCGAAGAGCGTATGAATACCTATATCGAAGTCCGTCCGCTGGCATCCGTAAACAATGGCAAGGAACTGATCCATTGGAGCGAACGCGACGGCTGGGCACATCTGTATCTCTACGATGATAAAGGCAACCTGAAAAACCGTATCACATCAGGCCCCTGGCATGTCGACCAGATCGTAAAAGTAGACGAAGCCAAGCGTGTCGTTTATTTCCTTGCCAATGGAAGGGAAAAGGACGAGAATCCCTATTATGAACATCTTTACCGGGCGAACCTGGACGGAAGTGGCTTGCAGATGGTTTCAGTCGGTGATTATTTCCATGATGTCCGCATAGATGATAATGCACAATTCATTGTCCATAATTATTCCCGCATCAATACGGTTCCTAAGACAGACCTGTTGGATAATACAGGCCGGAAGATTATGGACCTGGAAGAAAGCGATTTCTCACAACTGTTTGCTGCCGGTTACCAGTTCCCGGAACCGTTCAAGGTGAAAGCTGCCGACGGTGTGACAGACCTTTATGGTGTTATGTACAAACCGTTCAACTTCGACTCGACTAAAGTATATCCTATTATTGACTATGTATATCCAGGCCCGCAGGTGGAAGCAACCCGCTATCCGTTTACCCGTATGAGCGTTCGTACAGACCGTTTGGCTCAGGCAGGATTTATTGTTGTTTCTGTCGGTAACCGTGGCGGTCATCCGAGTCGTTCGAAATGGTATCATAACTTTGGATACGGTAATTTGCGTGATTATGGACTGGCTGACCAGAAAGCGGCCATCATCCAGTTGGCTGATAAAAATAAGTTTATCGATATCCATCGTGTAGGTATCCACGGACATTCGGGTGGAGGATTTATGTCGACAGCAGCAATTCTGCAATATCCGGATTTCTTCAAGGTGGCAGTTTCCTGTGCCGGTAACCATGATAACAAGATCTATAACCGTTGGTGGAGTGAAACACATCATGGTGTGAAAGAAGTAGTATCGGAAAAAGGCGATACGACATTTACATACAATATCAAGAGTAATCAGGAACTGGCAAAACAGTTGAAAGGCCATTTACTGTTGGTTCACGGTGATATAGACAACAATGTTCATCCGGGTAATACGATGCGCGTTGTAGATGGTTTGATCCGTGCCAATAAGCGCTTCGACATGCTGCTTTTACCACAGCAACGCCACGGTTTCGGCGATATGGACGAATACTTCTACTGGCGAATGGTCGATTACTTCTCTGAACATTTGTTAGGAAAATCGGATAAGTCGGTGGATATACCGAAACGATAAGTTTTTCAGAAACGTTCGAAAGATCTTTTGACGGTAAGACTAAAGAGGCTTCTGCATTTGAATGCGGAAGCCTCTTCTTACATAAATAGACATTGTTATTTGATTTCTTCGCAGATGAAATAACAAATGAGTTAAGGACTATTGGTGAAAAAATCAAATCTAAGTCAATTTTTGAGCGTACTTGAGCGAAAAATAAATTTTCGGATCTATTCGTTTTCAAATATAATGATTATTTGAAATGATAGCTCCAGGACAATAAAAATGGAACATAGATAAAAAAGAATAGTCAAAAAAAAGATGATAAAAGAGAAAAACGATCTCTTTTAGTTTATTAACTAATAAGTTTAGTTTTAAAACTAAAACTTTTAGTTTCTTTGCCGTAAACAATGGGAATTATGAAGCGATTGACTGCAAAAGAAGAAGAGATCATGGGCTATTTTTGGGAGAAAGGCCCTTTGTTCGTGAAGCAACTGCTAGAATATTATGAGGAACCTAAGCCTCATTTCAATACCTTGTCGACTATTGTCCGGGGATTGGAGGAGAAAGGTTTTCTTTCACATAATACATTCGGTAACACTTATCAGTATTATAGTGCAGTCAGCGAGGCAGAGTACAGTAAAGGCACATTGAAAAATGTCATTGCCAAATATTTCAATAACTCTTATCTGGGAGTTGTTTCTTCGCTGATAAAGGAGGAGGATATTTCCGTGGATGAACTCCGGCAATTACTGAACGAAGTGGAACAAGCAAATAAGGATTAATATTATGGGAGATTTCTTTGTTTATATCCTTAAATCGTCTGTATGTCTGGCAGTATTTTACCTGTTTTACAGATTGTTGTTAAGCCGTGAAACATTTCATCGTTTTAACCGGATCGCATTGTTGAGTGTCGTTATTCTCTCCGTAGCCATTCCTTTTATCCGTATAATGACGGATGAGCCTGTTGCCATACAACGCCCGTTACAAAACTTGGAGTACCTTTTACAAATGGCACAGATGCAGACGGAGACAGAAGTGCAGACACCTCAGTCTTTCTGGCTTCCGTTCTTGTTTGTCGTTTATCTGGTCGGCTGTATTTTCTTTTTTTTTCGTTTCCTTTATTCTACATTCCGTATATGGCGGATGGTCGGGAAAGGAGAGAAGCAGGTTCTTTCCAAAGGATGCAAACTGGTAGTTACGAACGCCCCGATCTGTCCATTCAGTTGGATGGGATACATTGTCATTTCCCGGAAAGATATGGAAGAAAGCGGCGAAGAGATATTGACACACGAACTGGCTCATATAGGTGCTCATCATTCTTTGGATATGTTGATTTGTAGTTTTTGTGTGATACTTCAATGGTTCAATCCTGCCGTCTGGCTGCTGAAACAGGAGTTACAGAATATTCATGAATACGAAGCCGATGAGAGTGTGATCAATCATGGCATCGACGCGAAACATTATCAATTATTATTAATAAAAAAAGCTGTTGGTTCACAGCGCTTCACTTCTATGGCCAACAGCTTTAATCACAGTAAACTAAAAAAACGAATTACTATGATGTTAAAACGAAAATCAAACCCCTGGGCGCGGTTGAAGTATCTGTATGTACTTCCGCTGACTGCTGTAGCAGTAGTCGCTTTAACATCATAGTA
>OMGR01000061.1_pt1 | contig 92623 bp, 76 predicted proteins | sample 1646061 | NCBI WGS metagenome assembly OMGR01 (sample SAMN05578583, study PRJEB25193) | human gut metagenome | biome: Human Microbiome; feature: human-associated habitat; material: feces | host: Homo sapiens | place: USA:Birmingham | reverse complement strand
TCTTTTTATTTTTATTTTTCCACCGTTCGATATCATTCGCAGGATTCCGTTGGGGATACACACCTTTTGAAATTAGAGAATTCGACATAAAGAATTTCAAATTACAGCAAAAAAGAAGACTATTTTTAGAAGAATATGAATCTTTTAATCAAATGCATATTATAAAAGATTCTATTCTAATATATAGTGCTATACCCGATGAATTCGCAATTAAAAAATATGATTTAATAAATAAAAAACAATTAGGCAAAATAAAAATAAAAAGAGACCGTCATAAAGAAACTTATTTTTATAAAAACAGAGGATGGGTTGCTGCCAATGATTCGTGTATCATATATGCATATGTCTATAAAAAACAAATAGACATATATTCTGTTAACAAGTTAAATTTGAAAAGTAAAATAGTAAGTGATGTTCCTAAAAGTCATGTTGTTATTGGTGATATAGAAAACAATATCAAGCATTATATAAATATAGTAGCTGGAAAAAAGTATTTTTACGCTTTATACATGGGATTCTCACGAAGTAACCCCAAGTCCTACTATACATTAGAGAAATATGACTATAATGGTAATCCCATAGCGAAATACAAATTGGACATTGCTCCTATTCTGTTTGACATTGACGAAGAAAATAATTACATGTATGGTTACAATTTTCAATATGAAGATTTTATTCTAAAATATAATCTATCTCTATAATATATGAAACTCTCTTTTTTCATACCAATATTTCTATTAATCACATCTTGTTCTAACGTGAATGAGAAATCAATAGAGTATTATTTTAAACAAAAAGGAGATTCCCTAAACATTAAATCATATCAATTCATCAAATCTAATTCTACTCAATTCGAATTAGATAAATATTACGCTTCAAAAAATACATTCATATCTGATATTGAATTAGCTTGTAATGCTTACATAAAAGCACTAAATACAAATAAAATTCCTTTAGATATCTTTTTTGAATACTTATTACCTCCTATTATTTATAATGAACCAATAGAAGACTGGAGAGCGCAAAGTTCAAGTGAATTAGCTTATTTATTAAATAAACCTTTTCAAGAAATATGTGACACTCTAAATTATCAAATAAAAGACGGTTATAAGTTTGGAGAAGATAATTTTTCATATTTAACAATCGGATGGAATGCCTTAAGAAATTCAAAAGTAGGCGATTGCTTTCACATTGCAAAATTACTCGTTTATCAATATAGATCACTAGGAATTCCTGCAAGTATTGATTTTATACATGGATGGGGAAACTCTACTGGAAGTCATTGTTGGGGAGTTGGCTATATAAATGGGAAAATGAGACCATTGATGGAAACCCAAGACAATGTAACCATATACAGTCCTTTCATTCTTTTTGAAAATAGACAAGACATAAAAAAATCCATCTATAGATATCCTGCAAAAGTTTTTCGAAAAACATTTTCCATTAATGAAGAATTACTAAAATTAAGTGAAGGACTTAGACCAGAAGACACACCTCCTATTTTAGAAGACTGTAAAATTACAGATGTAAGTACAGAATATTTTTCGACAGTAACTATTGAAATACCAAATACAACGCCTAACAAATTAATTTATTTATCAACATATTCTAATAAATGGAAAATCGCTGTAGTTCCTTGCTACTTAAAAAAAGAATTTGTTACTTTCAAAAACATAAAAAGTAATATACTATATATGCCAACACATTACACAAAACATAAAAATATTCCCTGTGGAAATCCTTTTATTGTTAATTCCAATGGTTGCTGCAAAGAACTTGTGCCAAATAAAAAAGTATTAGAAGATATTATCATCCACTATTTATATCCTCTATCCATTGAATATACTTATGGTCTGCAACACAGAACCGAATTACCTGATAATTTCATATCAGATTTGTTTAATAACAAATCAAGAAGAAGACCAATAAATGGGAATAAATATATTTTATGCAGTTGGATTCAAGGAAAATGGAGAGCTATATCTCAATATATTGCAACGAATAATACACTACATTTTCATAACATTCCAACTAATTCTTTGCTTATTTTACAGGACGAATTAGGGACAACTACTGGTAGATGTTTTACATATGAGAAAGGAAAGCTTTCTTGGTGGTAAGTTTTCAAATGAATAATGTTTGTAATATCAATTTTATAATCATGAATAGACATAACCTCAAACAGTTACTTCATATAGTCTTCATACTTCTTACAATATCCCCGATCTATTCTCAAACAATAAAAGAGGGAAACGCCTTGATGTTCTTTCCGGAGGGAGGGGTTTTACTACCCGACGAGCCTTGCAAGGTCGCTTGTAAAGTATTGACAGAAGACAGCGTTTCCGGATTTATTGCCGATGAAAACAAAGATTCTATTGCTCCGCTGTTATTTCATACAACGAAATATGCGTTGGCACAATTTACTCCTCAAAAGGGAATGAGATATTATGCCTATTACCGAGGAAACGACCTGCGATGGATGTACACAGAACTACCGCCGGTAGAGGAAAATGCGTATGCCCTATCCGTCAACCAGACTCCTAACAAACTGATTGTAGCCGTACGCGGAAAATCAAATCATCCTCAAGCGCCTTACCGGCTAACCCTTCGCTCCGGCAAACAGATTTATTATCAAGCAGCATGGAGTCCGCAATCGCAAGACTTGATACTCGATAAATCCAAGTTTCTTTCCGGTATTCTACGTATCGAACTAACCGACAAACAAGGGGAAATAATCAGCGAACGTCCTGTCTTCTGCCTGAATGATAATCAAATAGCTATTTCCAATACTATCAACAAGCAGAAAGAGCATTTGGAACTGGTATTAAAATTGACTTTTCAAAATCAACCTTTAACCGGTTCTTACAGCGTATATGTGACGGAAAGTACAGGAAAACATTCATCAAACCAATTGTTTGCCTTATACCCGACAGACGATATGCAACAAAATCTTGAATATATATCTTCTACTTTTCTGGAAAAGATCCGACAAAACATACGATTATATGACCTTTATATGTTATGCAAAGCAGCCCCCCAAGATATGCAAACCATCCAGTTGGAAGAAGTTTCCATTAAAGGGACTGCCTCCCAAAAGGAAGAATCGATAAACGTGTACGAGCAGTTTGTCGATTATACTCTTTCACAAAAACAAATTGAAAGAACGAATCCAACCCATATTTTCGACCTTATACGTCGTCTGCCGGGTGTATATATCAGCAACAATCGGGTACTTCTGCATCGGACGAACAAACCGGTCGGGCTGGTAATCGATGGCATCATCATTGAAACCGGCAACGAATACGATACAGGAGATTTCGTGAGCTACTACGACAATATTGAACCGGCAGAGGTAGAAGAGGTCAGCGTAATCAAAGGTGGCAGAAGGTCAGTCTTAGGTCCAACCGCATTCAACGGCTTGATCTATATAAAGACTAAGAAAGGAAAACGTGTAAAGAAAACCATTGCCCGACAAACCGAAGAGATCATCCAACAAGCTGAATACGCAGACACTTCCAAAGAAAAAATCCTATATACCCATCCGCTACAGCCGCTTTCTCCCCAAGGAGAATTATCCATACGGATGCCCATCAAACAGCTGCATAGCGAAACACTAACAGTCTCCATTCAGGGAAATACAGAAGAGGGAATCATGATACAAGGAGGCGTTCAAATCAAGATACCACGTTAATAAACCGTCAGACATGCCGTAACTTACAGAAAAAATCATTTACTTTGCAGGTTGATAATAATTACATATACTTATGGCACAAGAAGATGTTTTCAAGAAATTAGTTTCACACTGTAAAGAATACGGATTTGTATTTCCCTCTTCAGAAATATATGATGGTTTAGGAGCAGTGTATGATTACGGACAGTATGGCGTAGAGCTGAAAAATAATATAAAGAAATACTGGTGGGACAGCATGACCTTGCTTCACGAAAATGTAGTAGGTCTCGACTCTGCCATTTTTATGCACCCGACTATCTGGAAGGCATCCGGCCATGTGGACGCATTCAATGATCCTTTGATCGACAATAAGGACTCCAAGAAACGGTATCGTGCCGACGTACTGATCGAAGATTATCTGGCTAAGATCGACGAAAAGATACAGAAAGAAGTCGACAAAGCTGCGAAAAAGTTCGGTGAAGCATTCGATGAAACCCAATTCCGTGCTACCAACGGCCGCGTATTGGAACATCAGGCTAAACGCGACGAGATACACACCCGTTTTGCGAAAGCACTGAACGATTCCAACTTTGAAGATCTCCGTCAGATCATTATCGACTGCGAAATCGCTTGTCCGATCTCCGGAACACGTAACTGGACGGAAGTACGTCAGTTCAACCTGATGTTCTCCACAGAAATGGGATCTACTGCCGACGGCGCTTCCAAAATCTACCTGCGTCCGGAAACTGCACAGGGTATTTTCGTAAACTTCCTGAACGTGCAGAAGACAGGCCGTATGAAAGTGCCTTTCGGTATCGCTCAGATCGGTAAAGCATTCCGTAACGAGATCGTTGCCCGTCAGTTCATCTTCCGTATGCGCGAATTCGAACAGATGGAAATGCAGTTCTTCGTTCGTCCGGGAGAAGAAATGGAATGGTTCAAACAATGGAAATCGACTCGTCTGAAATGGCACAAAGCAATGGGATTGGGCGATCAGAAATATCGTTACCACGATCACGAAAAACTGGCTCACTATGCCAATGCGGCTACAGACATCGAATATGAAATGCCGTTCGGTTTCAAGGAAGTAGAAGGTATACACAGCCGTACAGACTTCGACCTGAGCCAGCATGAGAAATTCTCAGGCAAGAAGATCCAGTATTTCGATCCTGAATTAAATAAAAGCTATACTCCGTACGTTATTGAAACATCTATCGGTGTCGACCGTGTATTCCTGAGCGTTATGGCTGGATCTTATTGCGAAGAGACACTCGCAAACGGTGAAACACGTGTAGTATTGAAATTACCTGCAGCTCTGGCTCCTATCAAGTTAGCCGTATTGCCGCTGGTTAAGAAAGACGGGCTTCCTGAAAAAGCGGAAGAGATTGTCAACATGCTGAAATTCGATTTCCGTTGCCAGTATGATGAAAAAGACTCTATCGGTAAACGTTACCGCCGTCAGGATGCCATTGGAACTCCGTACTGTATTACAGTTGACCACGATACTTTGAAGGATAATTGTGTAACGATCCGTTTCCGTGATACCATGGAACAGGAACGTGTAAGCATCGATAAGCTGCACGATATTATTTCTGAAAAGGTTAGTATGAAGTCATTATTAAAAAAGATAACTGAATAAATTAAATGAAGAAGTACCTGCAATTCGCGTTGATGATTTTTTGTATGTCCGTAGTCTTTACCTCCTGTAAAGATGACGATGACAGTGATGATGCAGCCGTTGAAGCATACAAACTGAAAAATGAACAGGCTTTCGCGGCAAAGGCTAATGACCCCGATTTCTTTAAAGTAAGTATACAAGGATCCGGAGATGATTTTGTTTATGCCAAAAGGATAAAACAAGGAGACGGCCCTGTAATCTATTACAACAGCCGTGTGACTGCTTATTACAAAGGATGGTTGATCGATAGCAAAGAAGGCGAGTATTTCGATCAGTGTGTTCCCTATGCAGCACCAGCTAAATTCGCTGTAAGCTCCGCTTCCTCCAACTATAATAGTTATACAGGAGAAGGCATTCCTACTCCTATATCCGGCTGGACCATTGCTTTACAAAATATGGTAGTGGGAGATAAATGGGAAGTATGGATTCCTCAGCAATTAGGATACGGCTCACGTGAAAAAGACGGAATACCTGTCTATTCTACTTTAATTTTTGAAATTGAAGTAATAGAGCGAACATCGGAAGTAGCCGGTACAAGTGATAAAGAAGGTTACACTTCGTAATAAATCAAATCATACAAAAGAGGCATCAAGTATTTGATGCCTCTTTTTATTATTGTAAGTTTGATATAAAAAAGGCTGCCTCATAAAGCAAACCCTTATAAACAATTAAAGCCTGTCTCACGACAAGCCCTAACCAAACTTTGTTAACCTTAAATCTAATACTATTATGAAAAAACCACAGTACAAAGATACAGGTGTAAAGGGCTTTTGTCAAGTCTTTTCTGACTAATAAACGTTAAGCAGAACACTTATTCCAGTCAAATTTTGTTATCGAACACAAAACTATATAGATTACAATCAAATTCTACTAAAATTAACAGCTCAGAGCCCTAATTTCAGTAGATTTGATTGTATCGACATGGATTTTATTTTATGAACTTCAAACATTCGGAATCCTGTGGGGAAGTGACTGCCTGAACCAGGAATATTCCTTTGGGCAGATCAGCAATATTGATGTCATAGTAAGTTTGCGAAGATAAAGCTGGCAACTTTTTCAGTAACGCTCCCTGTGTCGAGTAGATAAGAATATCTTTCAGATCTTTTTCCGTCTGTATGAACAAATGATCGTCCTTTACCCAGCCGGTGATCTTTCTGTCCGGCGTAGTAAGATCGGACACGCCCGTTCCCGTGCCTTTCTTATCTATTCTGTATAACTTCACGCCAAAATCAGGTAAAGAGAAAGGAATTTCTTCACCTTTCAGCGACACGTCCTGACCAGTCCAGAGCTCTTTAATAGCTTTCACGTCGGAAGAAGCGATTCCCAGTCGTGACAACTTGATATCTTCCGAGACTGATTCTGCTTTATAATTAAATGCAGCGACATACATATAATCATCCGTATCCAACATAAAAAGACTCTCGCTACGGTTCCTTCCCCAACTGTTTTTACCTGAAGCCGTGGCACCTTCCACTGGGTAAAAAGATTTACCGATGCGGGCAATTTCGTTCACGTCGGCATTCGTCGCAAACTTTTCCGCTTTCTGGCGGGCAGCGAGATCCCCTATGCAAGTTCCTTTCTGGCTGAAATTATCACCGAGAATATAAGTTCCCGTGATCACTCCCGATGTAATACGCATACGGTTTTCATCTTCATTATAAGCATCTTTATGAAGAACCAGATGGTCGGCATCATTGAAGTTGTAGACCTTGTCGAGCCACCAGCCAAAAGAAAGTCCGTTCATTACATATTCCGTATCTTCCTTTGCCCCCCAGGCATCGCAACTGATACGGCGGGAGTTCCCGTATTGCGCAGGAAAAGCAGGAGCAATGGATAAAGCCATGAACATGTCATCCCCGCACAATTCTGTCAGATACTTCATACCACTGTTATAAGCCTGCACACCGGTCGTAACGTTCTTATCGTAATAAGAGTCCGCTTCAAGGATCGCATTGTTCAGGAAGTCGAATTTGATATATTTATATCCCAACTCTTTAAAACGGTTGATGAAGTAACTCATCCGTTCACGGGTACCGGGATGGGTCGGGTCTAACGCACGGGAAGCAATCTTCTTCGGTTTTCCGTTCACATAGAGGTAAGCGTCTCCGTATCTGTAGCTGCTACCTTCCATAGAACGGCTACCGTCTTCTCCCCAATCGGAGAAAGGAGACCAATAGATGCCCGGAACCTGTCCGTTATCGACACATTGCTTGGCAAATGTCTTCAACTGATAATCGTTCAGGTTATCCCAGTAAGAATCGAGGATCACATAAGCCGTGCCGTCATTATTGAAATGATTCGGTTGCAGGTTCGTACTGATATAATCGGAAACATCGAGAGCACCGGTAAAATTGAGTTTTTCGGCCATTGCGCCCCAACTGTTCCATCCGAAGATATTTCCTTTCGCCCATTTACGGGGAGGAGCAACCAACGCATTTGCTTCGCCATATGCTTCAAGCCCTTTGCGCCAGTCATCGAACATGCCGACCAGGAGTTTCGGAGATTTCAGTTTCGTACCGGAGATGCTACCGTGAGGTTTTGAACCTTCGGCATCGATATCGTGGGTAAGGCGATGGCTGATCCCGCCAAAACATTCCAGGCGGTTCAACTGCTGGTTGCCGGAGGTTGAATAGCGTACGCCGGTCTTCCATGTATCATGTTCAACGGAACCGAGCACCAGTCCTTCACGTGTATCACCAGAATAGATAGAAGTGACCTCGAAAGAAACAGAGTCTACCGACAATGCCAATGAGGAATAACCGATCCAGGCATCATTGTCGAACGGTACGGATAAAACGCGGTTGGAGGCATTTGCATTCAGGAAAGAGCTAGTCGTTTCTGTGACAACCGGAGCAATATAATTACTTGAGGTTGCAGTCTCCGAAACGATATAGGCTTCTGTCAGAAAGTAGCTTTTATCCGGATAGAAATAGAACGACTGTTGCAGAGCCGGTTTTCCATCGTGTGCAGCATAGGTAAATGTGTATTTATGTCCGGCACCGAAGACATCATCGACAGTTTCTTCCGAAAAAGTAGGCTGTCCGTACTCCGTGCTTCGCAACCATGTTTCCTTCTCTTTCGCCTGAACAAAAACACCCGCCAGTATGGTCTTTTCCTTATGGATAAAATCGCATGTCTTTGTTCCTTCATTATAAACGATCTTCCAGCTACCGGAAGCGATCACTTGCTGTTCACCTGCAAAAGCCTTTGCCCCCAACAAGAGACATACAAGACCAAAAAGCAGGGATGTTCCTGTTAAATTATTTTTCATGACCTATTATTATATTAGTTTGATTCGGTTTTTTATTAAACAAAACACCGGGCAAAGACATGCCTTCCCGGTGCTTTCTCCTTTTACAATCCTTTTGCCTTTAGTTTATTAAACTTCAATCAATTACAGTTTCCTCGTAGTTTCGCTATTTGGAAACTGTAGTTCCCTGCGGAGGGAACTGTAATTTCCTGCCTGGGAAACTCTAGTTTCCTAAGGAGGAAACCGGAGTTTCTTCCCTAGGAAACTGAAGTAACTTTATAGTTATCTGTATCCCGGGTTCTGATCATCCTGAGTCATGTCCGGATTCTGTTCGATCTCTTCGTTAGGGATCGGATAGCGAACGTTATAATCCTGGATCGTACCTGAGCGTTTCGCCCATTTGTTGCGTGCTTTGATATACTCAACGAATTTGCCTGTACGGATCAGATCGGCACGACGCCAGTTCTCACCCAGAAACTCACGCATACGTTCATCCATGATCTTCACACGGAAGTTATCCTGAGACATACCTGCATCCCATTTCTTATCAGCCGGGATATTAAAGCCCCATGCACGGTTACGCACTTCATTCACCTTTTCTACCGCCTGTCCGGTTTGTCCTAATTCATTCAGACATTCGGCATAGCTAAGAAGGACATCCGCATAACGGAGAGCCGGGATATTCTTCCCTGAGTTCCACATATTGTTGATACCCAAGCCTGAATACTGGTCGGTACGATAATCTTCATATTTCTTTACGTGCGGTTTCAATTCGTCATGGTCTTCACCCAGATCTTCCCAGGCAACACATTCGTAGTTAGGAACTTCACCATGATACGTAAAGTCGTAACGGATACTTTCCTCTTTACGAACATCACCGTCTTCCCAGATACCACCGTTTTCCACCGTTTCATATCCATATTCAGTAACAACGACATGGTCGTAACCGGCAAAGTAACAACCGTCTTTCCACCAGTTTTGCGCCACACGTGAACCGATCTGGAACTGGATCTGGTTACGGTTCGGATTATTATTGAACTGAAATTCATAAATAGATTCCGCCGTATTCGGTTTCTCGTAATTCCACAGGTCGGCATAGTTTACTAATGAATAGCCCATCCCCATTACTTTCTCGAAACATTCTTTCGCCTTGTTGAAGTCGCGCAGACCGGTTTCTACCGGAGCAGACATATAAGCCTTACCCAACATCGTATAACCGGCACCGGAAGTTGCCCGTCCAGCCGTATTTGTCTTAGGAGCATATTTAGCCGCCTTTTCCAGGTCATTGATAATAAACTGCCAGACATCGGTCAAAGACTGACGGCCGTAGCCGGTTTCTTCCAGCTTATCCAGGTCGATGATAGGTATTTCACCCCAGTACAACGCCAGTTCATAATCGACGAAACCACGCACGAAACAGGCCTCACCCAACAGTTCAGCTTGTTTGGTTCCTTCTGCCAGATCAGGCGTATCCAACGCACGGACGATCTTGGCAGCAGCGGTAACTATCGGGAAACGTTTGTTCCACTGATCTTTCACCTTGCTATGCAGGGAGTTCATATTGGCATCGTAACGGTCCATAGCCGCTCCTTCGCCACCCCCTTTATTCTGCAATGCACCACGCTGTATTTCGTCGGTACCGGTCATCAGGAACCAGGCACGTTCATCCTGGCGGGTATTGTCACGCCAGGTATTATAGATACCCTTCAGATTCAGTTCGATAAACTCTACATCCGAATAGATCTGCTCTTCTGTCAATGCTTTCTTGTTTTCCTGTGTCAGGAAATCGGAACAAGATGTGGTGATTCCGGCAGTAAGCGCCAAAGCCAGCAATCCGATCAAATTATATCTCTTTTTCATAATTGTAATCCTTTTAAATCATTAAAAACTAAAGTTCAAACCAAATACATACATCTTTGTCGGAGGATATCCGTAGTCGCCTGTTTCAGGATCGAAGCCTTTATATTTGGTTGCGCAGAACAGGTTGGATGCCGTGAAGTAAACACGCAGGTTTTCCACTTTGAGCTGGCTTAACAAAGGTTTCGGGAATGAATAAGCCAATGTCAGGGTAGACAAACGCAAATAAGAGGCATTCTGGATCGTGTAATCCATATCGGACGGATTATAACGGTTATAACCGCTGGTCGTATTGGCAATCACACGCGGAACGGAAGCGCCGGTATTTTCCGGAGTCCAACGGTCCAGCAGGTCGATAGACGACATGCCCGTACCTGTACTGTTGATCAAACCTTCGTAATATGAACTGATTTTCTTTGCACCGTAAGAATAGTTGAATACAGCATTCAAGGTAATTCCCTTATAGCTGAAATCGGTAGCAAACCCACCGTAGAACTTCGGATCCTTCTTTCCTACCACTGTGCGGTCAAGCTGGTCGATTACGCCGTCAGGCACACCGTCAGGGCCGGAAATATCTTGCGGGAACAAATCACCCAGGCTTACATGTTTTCCATTGAAATCCAGATTTTCCCATTCGCTACGGTTCGATTCGTTCGCGATACCGCCAGTCTTATAAGTATAAATGTTATTCAATGATTCGCCCAGAAAGATATTCTTTTCACGATCTGAACCGTTCAGGATCTCCGTCACCTGGCCATACAACTTAGACACCTCATTCTTATCGAAAGAGATATTGGCATTCACATTCCATGTAAAGTCTTTTGTCTGTATCGGAGTAGCGTTGATCGTCGCTTCAAAACCTTTATTCTTTACAGAACCGATATTTTCCCATGTTTCACTGTAGCCGGAAGTCAACGGCAGAGAGTGTTTCATCAACAGATTATCATTCTTGATAAAGAATCCGTCCAGAGAAACGTTCAAACGGTCATTGAGGAATGCCATATCGACACCGATATTGGTTTGTTTCTGCTTTTCCCAGGTAATGGCAGGCGTACCTCTCAAACCGCTGGTTGCGTAGGAAGCTTCGCCGTTGCTGACAGAAGAGAAATACAATGTGCGATATGCATAGTTTTCGATATCCTGGTTACCAACCACACCATAACCTACACGGAACTTCATCCGGTCGAAAATAGTCTGGTCTTCCATGAACGCTTCATTCGTTATATCCCATGCGGCAGAGAAAGAAGGCAGGATACCCCAGCGGTGGCCTTTGGCAAACTTGGAAGAACCGTCGTAACGGGCCGTTGCCGTCAGGTAGTAACGCATATCATAGTTGTAGTTCACTCTACCCAGGACAGAAACGAGGGTATTGCCCTTGAAGTCAGAATCGAGTTCTTTCTTATCGTTAGCGGCAGCACCTTTCAGGTCGTACCACAGCAAATCGTCGCTGGCATAACGGTCGCCCTGTGCTTTAGTATAGTTTTCCGAGTTCTTGGTCGTACTTGTACCGAACAGGAAGTTCATGCGGTGTTTGTTGATCGTCTTGTCGTAAGTGATCGTATTATCCCACTGCCAGTTCAACTGTGACCATCTTTCGTGTTTTGCTCTCGCATCACCGTTATAGTGACGGATAGCTTCCTGGATATAGCTCGGTGTATATTCGAACCAGGTTTGTGAAGAAACATCCAATGCAAACGTAGAACGGATATTCAGCCCTTCGATCGGATTGATGTTGATATAATTGGAAGAAAGGAAACGGTTACGGGCACGTTCGCGGGCTACTTCCTGCGAGTTGAACGGGTTGTAATCGTTATTGTTTCCTTCGTTGTGCACACGGTAGTACAATGTCAGATAATCCCAGGTGTAACGGGTTGCCGGATCTTTGTAAGGTGCCGGATTCAGCAATGGGTTCGCATTCAGTGCCTTGTCATACACATCGTCTGTCGGCAGGTTATTTTCCGTACGGGAGAAAGAAGAGTTCGTACCGACCTTCAACCATGGTTTGATCATCGATTCCGCATTGATACGTCCGGAATATTTCTTTTCTTTCGAATCACCGATCAGACCGTCGATATTGGCATAATCGAAGCTGATGTAAATATTGTTCTTTTCCGTTGCATTGGAGAAGCTCACGGAGTGGTTCTGCTGGAAACCGGTGCTTGCCACCTCGTCCAACCAGTTATAGCTCTGACCTGCATTGTGAGTGGCGAACTCCTCATCGGAGAAAGCGGTATTCGTTTTCATCAATGTGTTATTGATGTAATCCTGACGGTTTGCCGTAGGATTGTCCTGCATGTACCCATTGGCAAAAGCATCTATACGCAGGTCGAACAACTGGGAAGCATCCATTGTCTTCGGACGCTGGGTAATTTTTGAGAAACCTACCCAACCGTCGTAAGTAACACGTCCTTCGCCTATTTTACCTTTCTTGGTCGTGATAAGAACGACACCGTTGGCACCACGTGATCCGTAAAGGGCTGTAGCCGAAGCATCCTTCAACACCTGTACGGAAGCCACATCGTTCACATTGATGGCGTTAAAACCACCGTAACCGTTGCCCATAACCAAACCGTCGACAACGTAGATCGGGTCTGAACCGGAATTGATTGTATTCACACCACGGATCTTGATACTTGAATCGTCACCCGGACGAGTTCCTTTAGTGATCAAAACACCGGCTACACGTCCCTGAAGGGCTTCATTGACGGTCGTTACCGGGCGTTCTTCCAACACTTTCGCGTCGACATGCGCAATAGCGCCTGTCAGGTCGCTTTTCTTCATGGAAGCACCTACGATCACTACTTCGTCGATAGATTGTGAGTCTTCTGAAAGTGATACGTTGATCACATTCTGGTTACCGACTTTTACTTCTTTGGTGTCATATCCGATATAGCTGATCACCAAGGTGGCGCCCAGTGAGGCTGTCAAAGAATATTTTCCATCCATATCCGATATAGTCCCTTGCGTTGTTCCCTTGAGAACAACGCTCGCTCCCGGGAGCGACTCCGACGTTTTTGCGTCGGTGATCGTACCTGTAATTGTTATGCCTTGTGCGAAAACGGTACCGCAGCATACTACAAGCATCATCAAAATACTAAAAACCTTGATCTGTTTCATAATTGATAAATTTAAGAACATTTAGTTGTTTTCTATCTTGTAAAGCAACGCATCCCCGGCAGGGACCGTCACTGTGAGTTTTTCCTTGACAGGCTGTTCATATCCGCTCCAGAGTTCTCTTGCCCTGTAAGTAACCGTCGGCTCCAATCCGAGGCGTTCAAGCGAAACTGTGGCATTCATCTCTTCTTCCGAATAATTAAAGATAGCGAAATAAGATGATCCGTCTGCATCATGGCGAATAAATTGATTTTCAGAACGTTCTCCATTTCCTTCCACCGGAGCGAATGAAATACCTCTGGCGACATCATTCACTCTTTGGTTGGTCATGAATTTCATGGCACGGTCCTTGTCGATCTGTTTGCCGCCCTTACTGAAGTCGTCACCAACGATATACAAGCCGGTAATAGCACCGGAAGTCATACGGGCCCGGTTCTCGCCTTCGGTCGCTTCGCGCAGCACCAGGTGGTCGGCATCGTTATACTGGTACACCTCATCCTGCCACCAGCCGTAAGAAAGGGCATTCATCGTATATTCGGTATCTTTGATCTTATTCCAGGCATCACAGGCAATACGGCGTGAATTAGCGTAATGAGCCGGGAATACAGGAGAGATAGACAGATTGATGTACATGTCGCCGAAGTATTTGTTCAACAGCTGCATGCCGTAGTTGTAAGCCTGGATACCTGTCCGGATCTCCGGATTGTACCATTTGTCGGCTTCCATCGCCCCGTGTGTCATAAAGTCCATCTTCACGTATTTGAAACCGCAACGGTGGAATAGCTCAGACGTTTTCTTCATCATTTCCTCGATAGCCGGATGAGTCGGGTCGATCGCATAGGCACCGTCCAGTTCCTGCGGCTGGCCATTCGCATACAGATAAACATCTTTATACTTATAATCAGGAGCATCCTTGATGGTCCGATCCGGACGTCTGCCCCAATCGGTAAACGGCGTCCAGTACACACCGGCTATCTGTCCGTTAGCCGTACAATGATCTACGAAATCTTTCAGTTCTTCATCCTTGAAGCTGTTCCAGCCGGAGTCGAGGCCGATCGTCACATTGCCGTCGGGATTCACAAAATGGTTGTTCTGCAAATTATCCCTAAAGAAATCGGAAACCTCCAGCGCCTTTTGGTAAGTCAGCTTGAACTGAAGTGCCCCCCAACTGTTCCAACCGAACGTAACGGCACCCGGCCATTTCTTCACGGGAGCCACCACGGCATTCGCTTTTCCGTATTCTTCCAGTCCGGTACGCCAGTCATTGAAGAAACCGACAAAGACCTTCGGCGATTTCACAGTTTTCCCTTTCAGGCTACCATGTGCTTTCGAATCACGTGTCAGCGTATCGGCAACACCTCCGAAACAAACCAGCGAACCGATATTGCTGCGGTCGCCTTTAACCATATCGATACCCGTCTTCCAGTCGGAATGCTCTACCGAACCGATGACAAGACCTTTGCGATCCTTATTATTGAATACGGTAGCCACTTCATAACTACGCAATTGATCGAAAGTCAGCGGATGAGACTGATAACGAATCCAGCAATCGTTATCGAAAGGCTGGAACAACGCACGGTTATCCCCTTCGGCGAGTAAAGCAGGCATACGATCGATGTTGACCGGAGCCATATAATTCGATTCGACATCGGCATTCCCTCCCTGAAGGGTAAATTCCGTCAACAAATAATCTTTCTCCGGATAGATGTAGAAAGATTGCACCAGTGTAGGCAGGTTGCTATCGGTATAGGTAACCTGTAATAACGATCCTTCGCCGAATGCATCGCTGATAGCGGTTGCTTTCGAACGACTACTCCTGTAGTCACGGGTTGTGACCAATTTGTCGCCTAACTTATACGAAGCGTAGACCCCATCGGAAAGAAGCTGGCTCTCTTTTTCGATACGGTGGCCTTTCTGCTCCTGATCGTAGCTGACCGTCCATTTCCCCGAAGAGACGGAAGGTTCGCTACAGGATACAACAAGGGCGAGCAATAGCAGCAGATTTAAATTGATGAGTTTCATGTATTGATAATTAAATATTACTGTTCTGTAATCAGCAGGACCGTACTTTCATACGTATTCCCGATTGTCAGGCTGATACCGGCATTCATCAGATAATCACCGGGGAATACCTGCCCGTCGCCGTAGAAGGAACTGTTTCCGGCTTTATTCAATTCAGTGATCTTATACATTTTAGCCGGATCCAGTCCTTTCAGTTTGGTCTCAAAGAATGTTGTACGTCCGTGATATTTCAGGCTGTAAGCAAAAAATACAGATTCCTTTTTATCTTTGGATATATACATATGCGAAGCCCATCCGGTTCCGTCGTAAGGCGATTTGAGACGATAAAGATCACCCAGCTGTACGATCGGGCGGATACGTTTATAGTTCTTTATGGCCTGTTCTGCAAAAGGCAGTTCATCACCTGTCAAATCTTTCGGTTGCAATTCCATACCCAGACGCCCCGTCATGGCAACATCGAAACGGAATTTCAGCGGTGCCATCATACCCGTTTGATGGTTCGGAGTGGTCGAAACATGGGAAGCAGTGGCTTTTGCCGGGAAGAAAAGATTGGTGCTGTACTGGATGAATATACGGTCGAGCGAGTTGGTGTTATCGCTTGCCCAGAACTCATCGTGATATTTCAAGGCTCCGAAGTCCAGGCGACCGCCGCCAGAAGAACACAACTGGATCATAACATCCGGATGCTTTGCACGAATCCGTTCATAAGTGTTATACAACCCTCTTGTATATTCGATCCAGAAATGGGTCTGATCCTCTTTAGAAAGGTAATCGGAACCGAAATTGTCGACGTGGCGGTTCGCATCCCATTTAATATAGGAAATATGAGGAGACAAGGCGATCACATCGTCGAAAGTCTTCACCACAAAATCCTGTACAGCCGGATTGCTCAGATCGAGCAACCATTGGTTACGCATCGGGATAATATCACGCTTACCGCTCTTTACAATCCATTCCGGATGTTTTTCTGCCAGTTCACTCTTTGGACTTACCATTTCCGGCTCGATCCAGATGCCGAATTTCAGCCCTTTATTTACTGCATACTTCGCCAGATAATCGATCCCGCGCGGTAATTTTTTCTTGTTTACCTGCCAGTCACCCAAACCGACCTTATCCGAGTTACGCGGATATTTGTTGGCAAACCATCCGTCGTCGAGTACGAACATTTCAACACCGAAAGCAGCCGCATCATCGATCATATCCGTGATTGTCTTCTCTGTAAAGTTAAAATAAGCACCTTCCCAACTGTTCAGGACGATCGGCAATTCCTGATCGCCATGAGCCAATGCATAGTTACGCGACCAGTCGTGCAGATTTCTGGAAACCTGTCCTTTACCGGTAGAACTATATGTCCATACCATTTCCGGGGTTTGCAATATTTTACCCGGTTCCAGATTATAAGTAGAGGCAAAATTATTCATACCGGTCAACACATGCAGCATACCGCATTCATCCACTTCAAAAGAGGTCAGATAGTTGCCCGACCAAGCCAGTGAACCAGCATAGACTTCACCCATATCTTCATAAGCCGGTCCGTTCAGAGACAACAGGAAAGAAGAGTTTTCAGACTGCGTGGTCCGTATGCCTTTCTTGGATTCCACCCGTTTGACACCGGGAGTCAGTTGCTCTTCCACCAATTGCATTTCAGAGGCCCATGCGCCATGAAAATGAGTCAGATAGTAAGAGTCTGCATGTAAGGGAAGATAAGCGGAAGATATATTTTCGACAGCCAGCCGGGTCTTTTCCTGATGAGAGATGGAAACAGACTGACAGATCACATTTTCCTTTTGGTAAGCTACAAAATTGAGATTGACGAAAACCGGGTACAAAGGATCTTTCAACTGTATTACGGTTTCTATTCTATTATTATCGATATTCTTTACGGAATGGTCCGCATATATCAATTCTGTAGTCTGAACACCGTCATTATGCGTCAGCTTCAATGCCGGATTCAGGAAAAGGCGTCCTCCGTAAGCAGGATAGATTACCGGAGCATAACCGATACCGTTATCCGGTTGTTCTTTATACTTCTTATTAAGGAAAGGGGAAACATGTCGGAATTTATCTCCAAAATAGTTATATACTACTTTTTTATCCGAAGAGATAGAAAAGATCATGCTCAAGTCATTTGTAGAGACGGATATGATGTCCGCATCTTTCTCCTGGGAAGAAACATTCATACACCCCAGTAAAAGGGCTACAGTTAACAATAGTGCTTTCATGTCTATCAGTTTTATTTTACTTATTCAAGGTTGATGATGCAAACTAAGCCAATAAAGAGAAGTACGGAAAGCACGGATTCGCCAATAATTTGTATTTATGCATTTAATTCATAGAGAATTAACAGGATTGCAACATTTACGTCATTTTTTGACGCATTTGTTACAGGGTATAAAACAAAAAAGGCTCGCATCCGAAAATGCAAACCTCTATAAAACATTAAAGGCTGTCTCACGACAACCCCTAACCAACTTTGTTAACCTTAAATCTAATACTATTATGAAAAAACCACAATGCAAAGATACACTCACGACAAGCATTTGTCAAGCCTTTTACAGACAATATATGTTAAGCACTTCACGCATTCCGGCTAAAAAATGTTTCAGAAGACAAAACTTTATACAATACAGACAAAAACTGCTAATTTTAACAATTAAAGTAAGCTATTTTACAGGGAAAGGCGTTCTTTAAGCAACCGATAGCCGGTTAGGCTGGCACGCAAACAGACACCTGTTTTCAAACGAACCTGGTAACTGTCTTTCCCGAACAATTCCACACGGATGATCTCCCCGCTATTCACGATACAAGACCGGTGAATACGGATAAAAGCATTCTCCGGCAGATGCGTTTCAAAATATTTCATCGTCTGTTCCTTGACATATTGACCTGTCGAGGTGAACAACGTCACATAATCGCCGCTAGCCTGGATATAGAGCAGTTCGTCTAACTGAATCAGATGGATACGGGTGCCGTCTTTCACAGAGATACGATCCAGTAACGCTTCTTCAGGTGGCAGTGATGTTTCAGTCTCAACAGAAACAAGAGAATCCTCAGACGATTCCTCTTTCCGAATCTCCTTCCAGCGAATAAAATACCATTGAGCCAGAATAATCCATCCCAGCAGACCAAACAGAAAACGGAAAGGGACAGTCGAAGCAAACCATTCCATCCGACCGGGACAAATCAATGTCCCCACCATATACCCTCCTATAGTAGAAATCGCCAGGACACCAATGGTTAATGCAATCTGGGCCTGTATCGGACGCAATACTCCGGTAACATACCAGAGCAGAAAACCGGAAACAGAGAATAACCCTACCGAAACCAGACTGTCAAGCCATGCAAGCAACCACCCCGTATGTTCGTAGTAATACAACAACAAGGCCCCTGTGCAACAAGCGATCGATGCCAGCATGATACCGGCAATCCTATAAAAGACAGAGTTTATAAACGGATGCGTCTGCATAATCAACTTTTGAATTCGATTCCGCCAAAAGTCGCATTTCCGCGTACCACCAATACATGCTCGTTATCCATGTTTACAGAAGCATTGAAACGTTTATCTTCACAGCCTCCCATCAGGGTACGGACATTAAAATGAAGCCGCCAGTCATTGGGTACATATATTTCCACCCCGGCAAACGTACAATCGATGTCAATATAGGTCCGCGGACCTTCCAACTTTGTTCTTCGCAAATCCAGAATGGTTCCCCCGAACAAAACCTTGATCCGTGCTCCTTTGAAAACCGGATCCAGAATAATCTGCTCCACGGAACTAAACGTATTATCCGATTCCACATAACCGTCTATATTGATAAATTCACTTTTTGTACCAGTGTCTGCCTCGTTACCTGTCGTTCCCCCTCTATTTTTCCAATGAGTATTGTTTTTCTTCCGTGGCGAAAAGAGTATCACGATACCGGCCAACACCAGGAGCAGCGGCCAGATAGTCATTCCACTGCCATCCATCCAGTCCAACTCAGGCATCAGAAAGTATAGTCCGAATAAAAAGGTGATCAATCCTCCGACATACTGGCGGGAGAAAAAGGTAGAAACTCCCACATACATCACCAGCATCTGCCAGGATACTATAATATCAAAGATATCGGTAGCAATCATACCCATGTTCTTCAGTAACCATACAATCCCGACTACGATAAACGGGATTGCCCAAAAGATGTTTTTTCGAAGATTCATAATCTGTATTGTTTAAATGTTTAAAACAAAAGTAGGTATCAGCCACCTCCCGGACAAGAGAGAAACGTCCTATTACAGTCAAAGATCGGTGAATCGCCGAAAATAACCGACAAAAAAAGGAAATATTCAGTGCAGAAAAACAAAAAGGCCTGCATCTGTCCTGAATGCAAACCCCTATAAACAATTAAAGCCTGTCTCACGACAAGCCCTAACCAACTTTGTTAACCTTAAATCTAATACTATTATGAAAAAACCACGATACAAATATACGGCTTAATCCAAATTTGTCAAGGGGTTTTATGCTAAATCATGTTTCGTGTCGTATAAGAAAAGCTAACAAGTTTCAATATGTTTGTTTTTTACTTCCGAAGTGTTAAAATAAACACTTTTTGTTCCTATTTCTTCTTCAATATCCGCTGAGCGCAATCAGACAGGACAACGATCGCCCCGGCAATAATCGCCGTGTCTTTTATCACCAGACGACCTGCTCCCGTAAGCAACGGGAAGCCATGCTCTCCGCTACCCAGATCCGGAACCCATACCTCCGGCGTAGTGACGAGGAACGACAAGGTGCCTATCGTCATTATGATAGCCAGTAAGGAACCTACCAGGCCAATCTTCGGAGAAAAGATCCCCAGAAAGGTCAGTATACCGATCGCCATGATCAGGATACCCAGCCCATGTGAGAAACCATATGTATTGTTTTCTACATGCCACTGATGTTTGGCTTCATTGAATTCACCCTCTTTCAATTTATATTCTTTGTATTCAGGTGCGCTCTTGGTATAGAAGAAGCTCATAAACGGGCTGTTTGCCACAAAGGGAACGATCCCTTCCGCTTCATAATTCCAGAATTTCAGTCCGCCGATCCATACGAATATGATCAGAATAGCAACACGGATCAGGTTAATACCCAGTTTCTGTGAAGAAGCTGCCATGTTCAGAAATGTGTCAAATAAATCCTTTAGTTTAGTAGTCATGTCTTTCTTTGTTTATCAGTTTAACTTATGATGCAAAGATCTGACATTTTTACCCTATGGGAAATGGCAATTCTGCCGGATAACTTGACAATTATTCCCTAAGACACAATAAAACCGATTAACAGAGACTTATTTCCCCGTTAATCGGCCTTATTGACAACGAATTATTTTTAATTACGTATTCCCAGTTCTACCAGTTTCTGTTCGTCCAAAGCATACTTCCGTTCGATGCTCTGCAACAAGTCTTCACTGATATCCAGCGGACGGTTCAGTTTCTTCATTTCGCGGTATCCTTTATATACATGGGTGATCATCTTACGCGGATTGAAGACCAGCGATGAAGTGATCCAACATCCATGCGTACACCAGCAATTCGCCTTATCCCCATGACCGATAGCAGCGATCTCCTGCTTCATGGCATCACTCTGCATGATCTTAGCGATATTACAATCGTAATCCTTTACATTACCGATCGGCTCGCGAAGCTCGCAGGCACGGAAACGGCCGTCATAGTCGATCACCAAGGTGGTCTCTCCCGCCGTACAATCCATTCCCCAGGGAGTCGGATGATCGATATTGGTCGCACGTACATTATATAATGTACGGATGAAGCCCAGATAGAAGAAACGGGCAATCGGTTTCCTGAAGCCACCGGTCTCTTCCGCCATACGTTCCCCATATACATTATAAATAGGCACAACCTCGTCCTGCAAAGCACGTAAAGTAGGCTCGGTAAGCACCTTCACCCCGTCGTCGCGCGTCATTCCGCGTGCAGCCTCGATAATATGATTGGACAGATGGAAACGGCCTAAAATCCAAAGCATCAAATCCTGTACCTCCTCCAGATTATATTTTGTAATTACGGTAGCAAGGTTCTTCAACACCCTGCCGTCGTCAGCAAAGTTTTTTTCAATCATCTTCAACGTTCCCATCGCTTTGTAGAAGTTACCGGGGACACCACGCTGTATATCGTGTGTATCACCGAAACCGTCCAATGAAAGACTGAGGTTGATATTCAGTTCCGGACAATTCCGGCGGATTTGTTTTACCCAGGCAATGATCCGGTCAGGCTTCAATCCGTTGGTGGGAATGTTCACGTCCTTTATCTCGTTATTCTTATAGAACATCTCTATAATTTCAGGTAATTCCTCACGCAGTGTCGGCTCACCGCCGGATACCCACAAACGATTGAACTGTCCGGCTGTTTCGGAGATCTTCTTTATTTCTTCAAAAGTCAGGTCTTTTTCTTTTTTATCCATGTCTTCCGCATAGAAACACATTTTACATTTGGCATTACACCGCCCTGTGACAAACAGGAAAACAGATTCTAATTTTCTGTTTGTGCTCATTGTTCTGAAAGAGCTCTTTGTTCGTTTTGTACCCATTGTTATTATGATTAGATTTCTCTATTAGTATTAGCTCCCATATCTTATTAAGCAGATAGACAAATATATACCATACCCATAAATCTACCAGCCAGACTTGAAAACATTCGCAAATTTCACCTATTATATATCATAAAACAATCTCCATTTGTGGGATTCGATGTTCTATATTTAAGAATATCGATCAGAAAATCTAAATAGTCTTATATTTGTACATTTAAAATAGTGGAGATAACAACATGGAAGACAACATTCCTAAATTCGACATTCCTCTGGATTTTATCGTCGGAGACAGCATTACGGGTGAAATATTAAATCAATACGGCCGCTTCCCCTGCAAGATCAAAGCCGGTGTTTTTGTGCTTTGTGTACAGGGGAGTGTACACGCCACCGTCAATCTGACAAAATTTATTATCAAACCCAATGATTTCATTACGCTTCCTCCGGGATGTTTTATCCAGATACACGAAGTATCCGACGATGTCAAACTGTGTTTTGCCGGATTTTCTTCTACGTTTGTGAGTCATATCAACTATATCAAAACTATCACGAACTATCTGCCTGTTATCTTCGACAGCCCGGTCATGCCTCTGCCCGAACCGGTCTGCCTGTTATACCAGGAGGCTTTTTCCTTGCTGATAAAGGCGTATTCCTTGCCTAAGACCATCGAGAACAAAGAGATTATAAAGGCTATTTTCACCATCTTCATGCAGGGAGTGATCGAGCTGTATAAAAATCATACGCCATACAGCAATGCTCCGATGACACGCAATATGGAGATATGCCGCGAGTTCGTGCAGCTGGCGATGGAGAACTATACGAAAGAGCATAGCGTCTCCTATTATGCCAAGCGGCTTAATATCACCTTGCAACATTTCTGCTACGTAATAAAGAAAGTCAGCGGACGGACCGCGTTGGATATCCTGAGCAATATCATTATCATGGATGCGAAAGCACAGCTTAAATCGACCGATATGCCGGTTAAGAAGATCGCATTCGCCCTGGGTTTCGACAACCTGTCGTTCTTCAATAAATACTTCAGACAACACGTGGGAATGACCCCTCAGGAATACAGGGAGAGCTAAAAAAAGGGATATGCCGGAACAAACCCCTATAAACAATTAAAGCCTGTCTCACGACAAGCCCTAACCAACTTTGTTAACCTTAAATCTAATACTATTATGAAAAAACCACAGTACAAAGATACAGGTATTCTCCAATTTGTCAATAGTTAAAATGCTAATTAGTGTTGTATAGCATATAAGAAAGGCTAACAAGGTTCAAGATATTTATTATTAGATTTCGAAATGTTAAAATGAGGCGTTCGTTCGTAAAATGACACACCCCCTGCCCCCTCTCCAGAGGGGAAAAGTTAGCATCGGTCAATACGATAAAACAATAAAAAAAGCTGGGCATAAAAAAAGAGGCGCTGCATAAAGCAACGCCTCCCAAGCAATACATATATTATAATGTATATTAGTCTTGTAATTTAGCAACGATGAATTCGCGGTTCAGGCGAGCGATGTTGCTGACAGAGATATTCTTCGGACATTCCATTTCGCAAGCACGCGTGTTGGTACAGTTACCGAAGCCCAGTTCGTCCATCTTGGCAACCATTGCTTTTGCACGGCGAGTCGCTTCAACCTTACCCTGAGGCAACAGAGCCAGCTGGCTAACCTTTGCAGAAACGAACAGCATAGCCGAACCGTTCTTACAAGCAGCAGCACAAGCACCACAACCGATACATGCAGCAGCATCCATAGCCATTTCAGCATCTGCACGAGGGATAGGAATTGCGTTTGCATCAGGCACACCTCCTGTATTAACAGAGGTGAAACCACCAGCCTGGATGATCTTATCGTAAGCATAACGGTCAACCATCAAGTCGCGGATTACCGGGAAACCGGCAGAACGCCACGGTTCGATCGTGATTGTTTCACCATCGTTGAAACGACGCATGTACAGCTGGCAGGTAGTAGCACCTGTTGCCGGTCCGTGCGGATGTCCGTTTACATACAATGAACACATACCGCAGATACCTTCACGACAGTCATGGTCGAAAACGATAGGATCTTTACCCTCGTTAATCAGCTGTTCGTTCAGGATATCAAGCATTTCCAGGAAAGAAGTACCCTGGTTAATGTTTTTCAGCTGGTAAGTTTCGAACTGCCCTTTTACGTTAGGACCTTTCTGACGCCAGACTTTGAGTGTGATATTTATATCTTTATCCATGATTCTAATTTTTGAAAATTGTTACTTCTTGTAGTTACGTGTCTGAGGTACTACGAATTCATAATTCAGATCTTCCTTCAGCATAACAGGATCTTTGTCTTCACCCTGATATTCCCAGCAAGATACATACATAAATTTATCATCGTGACGAAGAGCTTCACCTTCTTCAGTCTGATGTTCAGTACGGAAGTGTCCACCACAAGATTCAGCACGATCCAGGGCATCATGAGCCATCAGCGCACCGATCTCGATAAAGTCTGCCAGACGCAAAGCCTTTTCCAACTCAACGTTCAGGTCGTCGGCTTCACCCGGGATATGTACATTTGTCCAGAATTCCTTCTTCAGGTCTTTCAACTTCTGGATAGCTTCTTTCAAACCTTCGGCATCACGAGCCATACCGATGTATTCCCACATGATGTGACCCAGTTTCTTATGGATAGAATCGACAGATTCTTTACCCTTGATGCTCATCAATTTCTTGATACGGTCCTTGATAGCCTTTTCAGATTCTGCGAACTCAGGCAGGTCGGTGCTGAAACGCGGAACCTGGATCTGGTCAGACAGATAGTTCTGGATAGTATAAGGCAATACGAAGTAACCGTCAGCCAAACCTTGCATCAAAGCAGATGCACCCAGACGGTTAGCACCGTGGTCAGAGAAGTTGGCTTCACCGATAGCGAACAGACCCGGGATAGAAGTCTGCAATTCATAGTCTACCCACAGACCACCCATCGAGTAGTGCAGTGCCGGATAGATCATCATCGGAGTTTCATATGGATCGTCGTTGGTAATTTCTTCGTACATGTCGAACAAGTTACCATATTTTGCTTTCACAACATCCTTACCCAGACGGTTGATAGCGTCGGAGAAATCAAGGAATACGGCCAAACCTGTGTTGTTTACACCGAAACCGGCGTCGCAACGTTCTTTAGCAGCACGTGAAGCCACGTCACGCGGAACCAGGTTACCGAATGCCGGATAACGGCGTTCCAGATAGTAGTCGCGGTCTGCTTCAGGAATATCTTTACCTTTCTTGGTTCCGGCCTGCAATGCTTTTGCATCTTCCAGTTTCTTCGGAACCCAGATACGACCGTCGTTACGCAGTGATTCAGACATCAACGTCAGTTTTGACTGGTAGTCGCCGTGTACAGGAACACAAGTCGGGTGGATCTGCACCATACAAGGGTTAGCGAAGTAAGCACCTTTCTTGTAGCACTGCCATGCAGCAGAACCGTTGGAAGCCATTGCGTTGGTAGACAGGAAGAATGTATTTACATAACCACCTGTTGCAACCACTACGGCGTGAGCAGAGAAACGTTCGATCTTACCGGTGATCAGGTTACGGGCAATGATACCGCGAGCACGGCCATCCACCTTAACAACATCCAGCATTTCGTGACGAGTGTACATCTTCACTTTATTCAAACCGATCATACGGCTCAAAGCAGAGTAAGCACCCAGCAACAACTGCTGTCCGGTCTGACCGCGGGCATAGAACGTACGGGATACCTGAGCACCACCGAATGAACGGTTATCCAGCAGACCACCGTATTCGCGAGCGAAAGGTACACCCTGTGCCACGCACTGGTCGATAATAGAGTTTGACACTTCAGCCAGACGATAAACGTTTGCTTCGCGGGCACGGTAGTCACCACCTTTAATTGTATCGTAGAACAGACGGTAAACAGAGTCACCATCATTCTGATAATTCTTTGCAGCATTGATACCACCCTGTGCAGCGATAGAGTGTGCACGGCGGGGAGAATCCTGGATACAGAAATTCAATACATTGAATCCCATTTCAGCCAGAGAGGCAGCAGCAGAAGCACCGGCCAGACCAGTACCAACTACAATTACGTCCAGGCGACGTTTGTTTGCGGGATTCACCAGTTTCTGATGATCTTTATAATTAGTCCACTTCTCAGCCAACGGGCCCTGAGGGATTTTAGAATCTATCTGAGTCATAATGATTTATTTTCAATTGTTACACCTTAAATTAATGTCCTGCACAAACAGCTACATAATCACCGCCTACACCATTCAGGTAGAATACGATAGTAATAATAGCAAAGATCACGCAAATAGCAGTTGCTACGATCTTTGAAATGCAGATCCAACGGTTCATCCAGATCGTGTTGCTCCAACCGATTGTCTGGATAGCGCTCCAGAATCCGTGAGTCAGGTGGAACCACAAAGCCACGTACCATACCAGGTAAAGAACTGTGTTCAGGATATTACCCTGGAAATAGTAGTTGATAAACGCTGCACCGTCCTGAGGAGATACGGTAGTCGTTCCGTCGCAAAGAGTTACTGTGTGATTGCCCAGAAGTTCGGCGAACATCATCTTATACCAGAACTGGCTGAAGTGCAACACCATAAACAGGACAATGATAATGCCCAGTACCAGCATGTTCTGAGATGCCCATTCCACTCCTTTCGGACGAGCGTTGATTGCATAACGGTCGTTACCGCGAGCCTTACGGTTCTGGAGTGTAAGAAGAAGTGCATACACAAAGTGAATCACAACGCCTGCAGCCAGCACCAGTGTTGCTGCAACGGCATACCAATTAGCTCCCAGCAATGAACAAATCATGTTATAGGCTTCTCCCGAGAAAGCTGCCGCCACATTCATTGACAAGTGGAACAATAAGAACAAAACAAGAAAAAGCCCTGTAATACTCATAATGAGCTTTTTCCCGATAGAAGAATTAAGTAACCACATAAGATAATAATTTAAGTTATTTAATTGTTTTTAAAGATTCATATCAATGTACCCAATTGTCAGGCAAAGGTATGCTAAATACACGTATCACGCAAACGATTAAAGAAATATTTCGCCAATCAAACCCATACATTTCGGGAGCAGTAAAACGCAATATTTGATCAAGACAGAATTTAACTAAAATGTAACAGGCACGCACCTGCTTTTTCATATCTTCGCAAAATAATTAGAGGATTGCATGTTACAACGTAAAGCACTAAGCATCTTATTTATAATACTTATTACATCAGCTGTCCATGCCCAACGGAAAGACAGCTTGATATTCAGAAATTCAAGGAATGAATTTGAAGCCACTTACAATAAAATATCAGAGAATAAGGTATACCAGATGCTGCGTGTTCCCGTGCCTCTTTTTGTCATATCGGCCATCACCTACGGGCAGGGAGATAAATTCCGGACATTACGCAATACTCACGTACCTGATTTCCATTACAGGTATGACGATTTCCTGCAATATGCCCCGCTGGTAGCCGTGATCGGGATGAAACTGGGAGGTGTGGAAAGCCGCAGTTCGTGGCCCCGCCTGCTCGTATCGGACCTGTTTGCTGCCGGTATCATGGCGACAGCCGTCAACAGCATGAAATACACCATCAAACGGGAACGGCCGGACGGTTCAAAAAACAATTCGTTTCCTTCGGGACATACGGCAACCGCTTTTATGGCGGCCACCATCATGCACCGGGAGTATGGCCTGACGCGCAGCCCGTTATATAGCATCGGGGGATATACGGTAGCGACCGCCACCGCTTTCAGTCGCCAACTGAACAACCGGCACTGGCTGAGCGATGTACTGGCAGGCGCCGGTATCGGTATCTTATCCACCGAACTGGGCTATTTCCTCGCCGACCTTATTTTCAAAGATAAGGGACTGAACCTGCCCGATAAACTCAGGGAATCTGCCCCTAAAGGCGGAAGGCCGTCTTTCCTTGAATTTTCAGTCGGATACAGCATCATCAACGGGAGCGTCGAGATCGGCAAAAGCATACGGCTCAGTTCCCCGGGGGCAACCAACGTAAGCGTAAAAGGCGGTTATTTCTTCAACCCTTATTTCGGTATCGGAGGTGAAGTGACGGCGCTCGCCAGTCCGATGGCTTTCGATATGTCGCTATACACCGGGACAACCCCTTCGACCAAATATAACATTACCCGTGTCCATGCAGATCCTACCGGTATTTTCACCTTTACGGCAGGGCCTTATTTCTCCTTGCCGGTAGCCGGTAAACTGCTCCTGGGAACAAAGTTCCAGGCAGGATATTCCCAGCTGGTTAAAAATGATGTCGAAATGGACCTGCAGGAAAAGCAAGCGCCTTACACAACCGTGAACAATATCGCTTTCATGAAAGGGGAAGGCAGCAGTAATTACATCCTGCGCACAGGTATTTCAGCGACCGGAATAGTCAATCGCAATCTGGGGATACGTATGTTCGTGGATTACGATTATACCTTCCTGAAAGCCCCTTACCAGCTATTGACCAGCCTCGCCAACGATAAACCGACCTACGGCGAATCCCATTTAAGCAAACATAAGATGCATTATTTCACGATCGGCGCCACAGTGACGGCCCTGTTCTGGTAGTTATCGATCGGTAGCAGGGACAAGCCGAACCTTGATTTCTTCGCCCTGTCCACTTTCCAGGTTTACATCGAAAACGACCCGGTATGTTCCTTCATTGGGAGCATCATAACTATTCTTCGATACATTATCCAGAATAGATATGGCTGTGGCAGACGGACTATCTACGATCAGTTGCATGCATTTTCCGTCTTTTTTCAGTTCCACCATATGGCTGTCCAATACACGGGGAACGGCTCCGGTCACGATTGTCCACCTGACGGAAGCAGGCTGGCCGTCTGCCTGTATCCGGTCGGTCACCGAAAGATATTTTTCATTGATTAGCGCGACTTCGCGGACGGCACTTTTCAAATCTCCCCCGAACAATTCCGTCATTTCCAGAGAAGCACCGAGTTTATGATCATCCGAGTATATATTTGTCACGGGCACGAAGCCTTTTACACGGTGATATTTGCCATTCACCGTCAGCGTACTATGAGCCAGGTTATTATAACGGAATACATCCCAGCGTTGCCCTTCCTGTGAAGAGTTCCACAAATCTACATTTTCTTTTTCCAGCGAATAGTATTCCTGCATGCCCAAATCCTGCACCCAGCGGACACCCAATGCATCAAAAACAAACGATCCGGCATCCATATGGGCATGACTGGTCGAAGCTGTTCCCCCTTTTATTCCCAGATAAAAACCTTCACCGTCCTGCCATCCCGTACGAATCAATACAACAGGCGTTTGTCCGTTTCCAACCCACAACTTAGTTGCAGGAGGCATCAGTTCTTTCATTTTATATTGCGATCCATAGATAGGGATCAATGGTAAAAAGCGGTTTTCTTCATCGGAGAACGACAACTCGGCCCGGCTTAAAATATCCTTCTCATTCCATAATAAAGAAGGGTCCTGCAATTTATCGGCAAACCAATACATAGCGGGCAAGGCAAAGACCGACTCACGCGAATCGCTGAAATTAAAACATTTGCCGGTCGTCCCGGTCATAAATTGCATGAAGCGGGCGGAAGCCAGAAAACCTTCTGCCTCAGAAAGTCCGCCATCAGACCCCAGAGCCGATTCGAGTGCCGCATTCATAAGCACCTGGAAGGTAGTTCCATATCCCCAATAATTATATCCTTCGGGATAGGCACCATCGGGAGCATACCCTTTCAATGTCAAACCGACTGTAGACAAAGCCCGCTCAATGATCTCGCGCGCCTCCTCCGGATGATCCTCCAGAACAGCCAATGCACCGTAAACCAACCCGGCATTACAGACCTGGTTCCAGTTGTTGGATGCACTCAGGAACCAGTTATACCGCTTATCGCGCGACGGGGCAAAACCTTTATTCAGAATAGCCTCTTTCACCAGCTTCCGCGTATCCGTAGATAGTTTATCGAACAACCAGTCATAACCGAGAGCAACCGCCATGGTCATTTCACCTGTATCCAGGAAATGCGAGGGATTCCAGTCATCGAACGAACAAACGGCAATCATTTCCTGCTCGGCACGCAGGAGGTATTTCTCCTCCCCTGTCATGCGATAAGCATAAGAGAGATAGAAAATGCGCCGCAAAGCTTCCCGTGATACGGCAAGCAGGCGCTTCCCTTCTTTTTTATAGGTCAGCGTCGGCTTCATCGCGAAAGCATCGCATTGCCGAAGAAGATATTCATGCAACCGGAGTATCTCCGGATTATGTGCCAGACCGGATTTTATCTTCTGTTCTTCTCCCTGCTTAACCAGCAAACGGGGATGAGAAGGATAAGAATCAAAGTGTATCCCCTGCGCACAAACAGGGACGAACAAGGTCATACAAAACACAACAAGAAGGGCAGCTTTATTCATAAGTCAGTATGTTAACGAGTTATTAGGTACAAATATATAAAATAACCTCTCAGCAAATTCATATAGACTCACATTTTATCAATAATGAGCTATCCCTTTATCAAAGTGACTTAGCCATTACAGGTTTATTTGCCGTCAGTTTTAACTGACGGTTTACAAGTTGCTTCTCTTTATTGGCTTCAGCCACATTTCTCTTTACATAGAGAGACTCTTTAAATGGGACTAAAGTCCAAATAGACAGAGCATTTACTAATCCGTCGGTTAAAACCGACGGCAAATGGACCTGTAACTATACCAGCCCTATTGATGACTGATGGTTTATTGCTGAATAGTTCATATCTTCCTAATTGTGAAACGGCTTAATACAATATTTGTTGGAGAAGCCTACTCTAGCTGTCATTTAGAATAACAACAAATGATCAGCAAACAGGATATTCACTTTCTATATGATTAGAAAAGATATTATTTGCTAACACATGCAAATTCACACCTATCACTTCCGGAAAAGCCAAATAAACATATATTAACACCAGAGAATACTAAACCATCTTCCCCATCTCGTTTTAAACGGATTAAAAATTCGTTTAAAACGAACTGACATTTTATTTAAAACAAAATGAGGCTTCTCTTCAGGTGAATTTTTGTTAATAAGCAAGCCAGACAAACTCCTATAACAGAACAAAAACATGTTATCCGGCATATTCGACATGCCAGAATAGCTAATAATACAACCAGACATAAAATGTCAAAAAGAGCACACATAGCAGCCATTAAAAAAGAACACGCCACCAAAAACGACTACATAAGAATCACAATATCGCAATAATTCCTTTTTACATAGCAAAACATCAACTATCCATCCCTGCACAAGCCCATAAAATACACTCCCCCCTATACTCTCCTTACAGAAGCCACCCAGACAAGGATAAATTATCATTTTGTCATCCAAACAAAAGCACAACATCCTGACATTTCATTTTGAACATGACTTTCTTTTTGACAAATCACCGCAACATCTCCAATAGAACAATACGCCTATCCTTCCTCTAAAAATTATTTAGTGCCCCTCTAATTCAGGAGAATTGAACTTTTTTAGCTATGTTTGCAAAAGCATAATTAAAAAAGTAATGAAAACACTGGTACACACAGAGAAAGAACATATCGAGGAGATTATCCGTAGCTGCGACGTCTGCTTTGTCGGGCTGGCAGATACAGATGGCACACCTTACGTCATTCCCATGAACTTTGGTTATCAGAATGGTGTTATTTATTTACATTCAGCGCAGGAAGGCAGAAGTATCTCTATCCTGGAACGGAACCCGAAGGTGTGCATCACCTTCAGTACCGACCACGACCTGGTATTCCAGCATCCCGAAGTGGCTTGTAGTTACCGCATGCGTTCCAAAAGCGTCATAGGCTGGGGAGAAGTGCGGTTTGAAGAAGATTTCGATAAGAAAACAGAGGCGTTGAATATTATTATGAAGCAGTATTCGGACAAAGAATTTCGTTATTCCGATCCGGCAGTAAAGAATGTAAAAATATGGCTGGTAGACCTCGATGAAGTAACATGCAAAGAGTTCGGGGCACCACACAAGAAATACTAAACATTTAAGAGAATGAATTTATGAAGAATTTGTTAGCAATATTTTTAATGGCACTCCTGTTCGCTTCGTGCGAAGGGCCACAAGGTCCTCCGGGAGACAATGCAGAACCGACCCTATGGGTGATAGAAAATGATATAGAAGTCAAATCAAGTTACTGGCAACTCAGCAAAAATGAAGCTGGAGAACCAATCTATATATACGATTTCAGGATCAAAGACAAAGATTATGACATTTATATGAAGGCCTACGAAAACGGCTTAGTTACCAGCTATATGTATCTGGATCACAAAGACGATAAACTGGAAGCACAAACACCGCTCCCTAATCCTGTAGATCGACAAGACAAAGACGGCAACCTATGGACAGAAACCTATTCATACGATTACACCATTGACGGATTCATAATCTTCAAAGTGTCGGTCTCCGATTTCTATCTTGACCAAAAGCCGCCAACAACATATTTCAGAGTAGTTTTAACCTATTAAAAAGTACGCATATATCAGATATTTAATGTACTTTTGCCCAAAATAAGACTTTCAAAATAATGGGATTGCAAAAGCATAGCAAGGTACTGAATGAAACAGTAGAGAAGCTTTCGGACGAGAGCTCATACAAACAACTGTTTCATGCATACCGTGACGAAGAGGCATTACCTTCGGGAGAAGTACTGAAGGACATCATAGACCTGTGCCGCGCAATCCTGTTTCCGGGTTACTACGGGAATGCACGGATCAGCAAGCAAACCCTCCGTTTCCATACCGGAGTAAACGTAGAAACCCTGCACACCCTACTCTGCCAGCAGATCTATGCAGGACTTTGCCTGGCCGACACAAGTTGTACATCCTGTCCGGAAGAGAAAATACAAGCCCATGCGGAGGAACTTACCGAAGCATTTATCTCTACCCTGCCGGAAATGCGAAGCCTGCTCGCGACCGATGCCGAAGCCGCCTACAACGGCGACCCTGCAGCACAGAACATCAGCGAAGTCATATTCTGCTATCCCGGATTCCGGGCAATCTGTAACTACCGCATCGCACACCAGCTCTATAAGCTACGTGTCCCTTTCATCCCCCGTATGATTACCGAAATGGCTCATTCCGAGACAGGTATCGACATCCATCCGGGAGCTGAGATCGGACACTATTTCTCTATCGACCACGGAACAGGAACCGTGATAGGCGAAACCAGTATCATCGGGAACCGCGTACGTATCTTCCAGGGCGTCAGCCTTGCCGGAGAGAAACTGCCCCCCGACGAAAACGGGAATGCTATCCGCGGCGTAGCCCGTCATCCGATTCTGGAAGACGACGTAACCGTCTATTCCAATGCCACTTTGCTGGGCAGGATACGGATCGGCAAGGGAGCTACGGTCTGTGGTAACGTATGGATCACCGGCGATATTCCTCCCGGCGATGTTATAACACAAAATAAAGTAACTAAATAATATCTTTTCTTACAACGCACACAAATGAATAACGAGACATTTGAAATGGTGGCCAAAACCCTGTACGGGTTAGAAGAAATACTGGCCGGTGAGTTATTAGCTATAGGTGCCAACGACATAGAGATTGGCCGTCGTATGGTATCCTTCACAGGAGATAAAGAAGTCCTTTACAGGGCGAACTTCTGCTGCCGCACCGCCTTACGCATCCTGAAACCTATCTATCACTTTAAAGCAAAAGATGCCGATACGGTTTATAAGGAAGTAAAAAAGGTCGCATGGGAAAACTACATGTCACTGGATAAGACCTTCGCGATCGACTCCGTGATCTACTCGGAAGATTTCAATCACTCTAAATTCGTGGCTTACCGTACCAAAGATGCGATTGTCGACTATTTCATGGAGAAGCACAACAAGCGCCCGTCCGTACGTGTGAACAATCCCGATTTATACATCAACATACATATCTCCCACAACGATTGTACCTTGTCTATCGACAGTTCCGGCGAGAGCCTCCACAAACGCGGTTACCGTGTGGAACAGACGGAAGCACCGCTGAACGAAGTGCTGGCTGCCGGTATGATCCTGAAAACAGGCTGGAAAGGCGAATCGAACTTCGTCGATCCGATGTGTGGTTCCGGTACCTTGCTGATCGAAGCAGCCATGATCGCCCTGAACATCGCTCCGGGTATCCACCGCAAAGAGTTTGCTTTCGAAAAATGGATCGACTTCGACCAGGAACTGTTCGACCGTATCTATAACGACGAGAGCAAGGAACGCGAGTTCACCTTCAAATGCTACGGCTCGGATATCAACCCGGCAGCCATCGAGATCGCGCAGAAGAATATCCGCAGCGCCGGACTGGCTAAATATATCGACCTGAAAGTGTTGCCTTTCCAACAATTTACGGAAGCACCGCAGCCGGGTATCATGGTTACCAACCCGCCTTATGGCGAACGTATCTCCACCCGCGACCTGCTGGGACTTTATAATATGATCGGCGAACGCATCAAACATGTATTCACCGGCTATAACGTATGGATACTCAGTTACAAAGACGAATGTTTCGACAAGATCGGCCTGCGTCCGAGCGAACGGATGAAACTGATCAACGGCTCACTCGACTGCGAATACCGCCGTTACGAGATATTTGAAGGGAAGAACAAAGATTATAAGAAAACACTGAACGAGGAAGGCCTGGCAAGCACGGAAACAGTTGCATCACACCCGAAGCCCTCGTTCCCTGAAAAGAAATACGACACCCGCCCTGCCGGTCGCCCGAATTTCAGAACAGACCGTGTAGATCGTCCGGAGCGCCGTTTCGCCGCTGCCCATAGTGAAAACGATGACGAGCGCGCTGCAGCAATACCGGGAAAACGCTTCTTCGGCGACGACCGCGGAGACGGACGCCCTGCCCGCAAACAATTCGGGGGCGACCGCCAATCGTTCAGTAAGCCAGGCGAGAAACGTCCGGTCAAGATGCGTTATCGGGACGAAGAGGACAGCCGTTCCTCCGGTAACAGAAAGAGTTTCGGAGACAGGAAACGTGGAGAAGGCCGCCCATTCAAGAAACCGTTCAAAAGAGGTAAAGATGAATTTGAAGATTAAGGTCCTCCTGGCTCTTTGCGTGTTCACTTTATCTACACCTATAACACTGATGGCACAGGACAAACAGTTCACCTTACACGACCTGATCCCGGGGGGAAAACGCACAGCCGTTTTGTTCCTGAGAACCGGTCGGGGTTACAATGGGTCGGCGACATGTATATATATGTAGAGAAGAACAGTGTAATAGGAGCCAAGCCGAAGCACTATCCCGAAATACGCGTCAGCCGCTCCGGACTGAACCAGGCGTTGCAGGCTGCCGACCTCGATTCCGTGGCCCGTATGCCGTCGTTCTCGGTTCCTTATAAAGGGAAACAGATATTGGCCTTTACCCAGAAACAGCATCGTATCCATTACGATATGCAGGAAGGGAAAGTCGTTGCCGATTATCGACTGGATAAAGCAGGAAGCAATTACGAGTTCTGCCCGGCAAACAGTTACCTGGCATTCACGGAGGGGAATAATATCAAAATCCTTTCACCGGACAATCAGACCAGCATTGTTACACGTGAAACAAAAGACGGTATCGTCTGCGGACAGGCCGTTCACCAGCGGGAGTTCGGTATTAACAAAGGGCTGTTCTGGTCGCCGAAAGGCTCTGCCCTAGCCTTTTACCGGATGGATGAAAGCATGGTAACCGATTATCCCATCGTAAATATCGATGCCCGTTGTGCCAAAGCGGAACCGCAGAAGTATCCGATGGCAGGCATGAAGAGCCACGAAGTAACCGTCGGCGTCTATAACCTGTCGAACGGGGAAACTGTCTGGCTGCAAACCGGAACACCGAAAGAGAAGTATCTAACAAACATAGCCTGGAGCCCGGACGAGAAAAGTATCTATATCGCCGAGCTGAACCGCGACCAGAATGAAATGCATCTGGTCCGTTATTCCGCCCTGACTGGCGAGAAGGAGGCCGATCTGTTCACTGAAAAGAACGACCGGTATGTAGAACCTCGGCACCCGGTGCTCTTCCTCCCCAACGACCCGGAGAAATTTATCTGGCAGAGCCAGCGCGACGGCTACAACCATCTGTATCTCTATGATACCAGTGGCAAGCTGCTCAAACAACTAACCCGGGGAAACTGGATCGTAATGAATGTTTTGGGCTTCGACCCGAAAGGCGAAAACCTCTTCATCACGTCCACACAACCGCATCCGCGCAGTTCTTTCAACTACGGGACACCTCTCGATATCAAAGGCTGGCGCCTGGACATGAAGAAAGGGGAGACTCATCTGCTCTCCCAGGGTAGCGTATACCAGGGCGTACATAACCTGTCGATCAGCCCGGACGGGAAATATGCGATAGACAACTATTCCACTCCTGATATTCCCCGGAAAATAGAGATCGTACAGACAAAAGACGGCAAAACAGTAGAAACCTTGCTGACAGCAAAAAATCCGTACGAAGGTTATGCCCTGCCCAAGATCGAAGTGGGTACAATCAAAGCTGCCGACGGTGTAACGGATCTCAACTACCGCCTAGTCAAACCGGTCGGACTGGATGAAAACAAAAAATATCCCGCCATTATCTATGTGTACGGCGGCCCACAGGCCCAACTGATTACCGGCGATTTTATGAACGGCGTACGGGGATGGGACATCTATATGGCCCAACGCGGATATGTCATACTGACGGTAGACAGCCGGGGATCGGCCAACCGCGGATTTGAATTTGAAAGTGTTATCCACCGCAACCTCGGTGTCAACGAGATGGCGGACCAGATCAAAGGGGCAGACTTCCTCAAATCGCTCCCGTATGTGGATGCCGACCGTATCGGTGTGCATGGATGGAGCTACGGCGGTTTCATGACTACCAACCTGATGCTTTCATACCCGGAAATATTCAAGGTTGGCGTTGCAGGCGGTCCGGTGATCGACTGGAGCAACTACGAGATCATGTATGGCGAACGGTATATGGACCGTCCGCAGGATAATCCCGAAGGATATAAGAATGCCAACATGAAGCTGAAGGCGGGCAATCTGAAAGGACACCTCCTGATGATCCATGGCGACATCGACCCTGTGGTTGTATGGCAACACAGCCTGGGCTTCCTGAAAGCCTGCGTGGATGCCGATACGTATCCGGACTATTTCGTCTACCCGCGCCATCAGCACAATGTGATCGGCAAAGACCGCCCGCATCTGTATGAGAAGATTACGCGATACTTTGACGACTATTTAAAAAGAAACCAGGAGTAACTCCTTCCCCTCTTGAGAGGGGGCAGGGGGTGTGTTAAAGCTAGTTTTATAGCAGAAACATAACACACCCCTTATCCCCTCTCAAGAGAGGAAAGGTTACCATCAGACAATAATATAAAACGATAAAGATATGAACATTCTGTTATTAGGCTCCGGCGGCCGCGAACATGCAATAGCCTGGAAAATTGCCCAAAGTCCGAAAACGGACAAGTTATTCATTGCTCCCGGCAACGCAGGTACGGCTCAGATGGGAACCAATGTGGCTATCAAGGCAGACGATTTCCAGGCCATCAAAGACTTCGTATTGGCCAACAATGTGAATATGGTAGTTGTAGGTCCGGAAGACCCATTGGTAAAAGGTGTTTACGACTTCTTCAAAAATGACGCTTCACTGGCAGGTATCCCTGTGATCGGCCCGTCGAAGGAAGGCGCACAGCTGGAAGGCAGCAAGGATTTCGCCAAAGCGTTCATGATGCGCCACAACATTCCGACTGCCCGCTATAAGAGTATTTCAGCCGAAAACCTGGAAGAAGGATATGCTTTCCTTGAATCGCTGGAAGCTCCTTATGTACTGAAAGCCGACGGACTGGCAGCCGGAAAAGGAGTGCTGATCCTCGACACACTGGAAGAAGCGAAAAAGGAACTGGCCAACATGCTGGACGGTATGTTCGGCGATGCCAGCAAGACAGTCCTTATCGAAGAGTTCATGACAGGTATCGAATGCTCCGTATTCGTCATGACCGACGGCACAAACTACAAAGTGCTCCCGGTAGCCAAAGATTATAAACGTATCGGCGAAGGCAACACTGGCCTCAACACCGGCGGTATGGGTGCTGTTTCTCCCGTTCCTTTTGCCGACGAAGCATATATGGCAAAGGTAGACGAACAAATCATCCGTCCGACCATCGAAGGACTGAAGGCGGAAGGTATCGACTATAAAGGTTTCATCTTCCTCGGCCTGATCAACGAAAAAGATCCGAAGGTGATCGAATACAATTGCCGCATGGGCGACCCGGAGACGGAAGTAGTCATGCTCCGTATCCAGAGCGACCTGGTAGACCTGCTGGAAGGGATAGCCGAAGGTAACCTCGACAGCCGCACCCTGGTTCACGACCCGCGTGCAGCCGTTACAGTCATGCTGGTAAGCGGCGGTTATCCCGAAGCGTATGAAAAAGGCAAAATAATCTACGGACTGGATGACGTGCCATCCGACAATATCCTCTTTCATGCCGGCACCATCGCCGCCAGCGGACGTATCCTGACCAACGGCGGACGCGTCATCGCCGTCAGCTCATACGGAGCCAACAAGGAAGAGGCCCTTGCCCGCTCATTTGCCGGAGCAAAGACCATCCTATTCGACCGGAAGTATTTCCGTAAAGACATCGGGTTCGATCTGTAACAAGATTTAATTATCGAATGAACAGTACATACAGTTACTCCCGCAGGCACAGTATATCAGGCACAGGCACTTTTGTGGTTGTGCTGGTGGCTTGTATTGCCTGCTGGATCGTAAGCTATTTCAACTCGGTCGGCTATCCGGTATACGGAGAGGTGACAGCCCCTCCCCTGTGGAATGCTATCTGCCAGGTATTGCCCGGCAAGGCTTTCACGTATACCATCGGTATGCTGTTGATGTTCGGGGGAGCCTTCCTGCTCCACCGTGCCAACTATATCCTGGTGCTGATCCGCGAAAAGACGCTGCTGCCTTTCCTGTTCTACGTACTGTTCATCAGCACCAATCCGGACTTCCTGCCGTTGAAGTCCACCTCGCTCGGTGTATTCTGCCTGATACTCGCCATCTACCAGCTATTCACCTCCTACCACGACCCCTATGCCAAAAGTAACGCCTACAATACCGCCTTGCTGATCGGGATCGGGAGTTTGTTGTGGGTGCATATTCTTTGGTTCATTCCCATCTTCTGGATAGGGATGTATAATTTCAGGACACTGAATATCCGGACATTCCTTGCCTCCCTGCTGGGAGTAGGTACCGTTTACTGGTTCCTGTTCGCCTGGTGCGTCTGGTTCCGTGACTTTACGCCGTTCACCATCCCGTTTGCGGGTTTGTTTAAGATACGTTTCCTGATGGCTACGGGGATCGGACTGCTCGACTGGATAGGTATTGCGGCCATAGCTCTTTTAACAGCGGTTTCCGCCATCAATATCATTACGCACGAATATGAGGATGTTTTACGTACACGCCAATTCTTATCCTTCCTTATCGTCCTGTCGATATGGGCATTCGGGCTTTATTTCCTTTACGAACAAGCATCGGAAGAGTTTCTGGAAACAGCCTGTGTCCCGGCTTCGATACTGATCGCCCACTTCTTCACCGTGATGCGGGGCAGGATCGTCTTCTGGACATTCTATGCAACGATCGTGCTTTATTTTATCCTCTTATTTTTACGTATATGGAATTTCTGATAGAATACGGATATATCGGGGTGTTCATCGCCTCTTTCCTTGCTGCCACCATCCTGCCTTTCAGCAGCGAGGTCGTACTGACCGGCGTACTGCTGGCAGGTTCGGCCTACTGGCCCTGTATGATAGCCGCGACCTTGGGTAATTTCCTGGGCGGCATGAGTTGTTACTGGCTCGGTATGCTGGGCAAAGTAGAATGGATTGAGAAATACCTCAAACTGGATGCCAAAAAGCTGCAAAAGGTACAAGAATGGATTGCGGGAAAAGGCTCGTGGATGGGCTTCTTCGTCTTTCTGCCGGGCATCGGTGACTTTATCGCGGTAGCACTGGGTTTCCTCCGCGCCAACATCTGGATCGTCGCCATCTCCATGTTCCTGGGCAAAGCCATCCGCTACTGGGTGTGGATGGAGTTCGTATATAAGGTGCAAAGCATGTTTTAAAGGACTATAGTGAGAGGATACCCGACACTATAATCCTAATCTACCTGACACTATAAACCTACAGTGTCCAGCACTACTATGTTATCCGTAGCTTGAAAATTATTCAGCCAGCCACTGGTTCAGTTGCGTCAAGATCTTTTCCTTGATGTCTTCCGGCATATTACCGATACGTGAACGGTGGCTGCCACGAGGCTGGAAATAGACTTGCTCATTCTTCTTCCCTTTGAAAACCGGGGCATGGGCTGCGCTCCACGGATCGATCTCGCCATAGATGAAGATCATCTTCGGATCATTGTCTTTCAAGAAGTTATATATCTTATGATAAAGAGCCGGACGGAATTCTACCTTGTCTACCAGTTCCTTCGGAAGCATGATACGGTTGAGGTATCCTTTGCTGCTCTCTATGGTCAGGTACTTTTTGAAGGGTTTGGTGTCATAACCGTAATAGCCCAGTTCGCGGGCTGCCTGTACAAAGAAAGAGATATTCGGCTGGTTCTCGGCAAAATAGTCGGGACTGCTGATATCCATCAGATGTTTGAACAGCGCTTCCGTATCGGCATGCACGGAAGGAATTACGGAAACCGATGTTCCCCACTGCCACAAGGCGAAAGGATATTCCAGTACGCAATAATCCAGCACTTCTGCCATCGGGATACGGTATTCCAAGCCTTTTTCTTTGGAGAACGCTTCAAGTAATGGGAGCATTTCGGCTTTGCGGCTCAACACTTCTGTTTGAAAATTCTTTATCTTGTTACGTTCTTTCTTTGTGCCGACTTTACGGAGGAACGGTTCGTGACGACCGTCTTCCACTCCCTTACACAGCGGACCGACATACGGAACGGAGATATCGACATCATCAGGAAAGAAAGCACGGTAAAGCATGGTGGTCTGACCGCCTTTGCTGATACCGGTACTGATCCATTTGCCGGTATAAAGCTGTTTGAATGTCTGGTTGACGTTATGCAGGTCGTAAGCGGAATTTTCGGCAGTCAGGTAATCCCAGTTGCAAGGTTCGGGAGTAGACTCCAGGAAATAACGGTACTCCACAAAGACCAGGTTGGCGTTCAACAGCTTCGTCAGCTCTTCCTCATATTTGGGATTGAGGGCATAGGCGCCGCCGTAACCTTCCGTTACCAAGACAGTCGGACGATCGAAACCGACATGACCGATAACGACACGCTGCGTAAAAGTGCCTGCTTCCGGATGCTTCGGGTCGATGGGTTGGGTGATACGTACCAGGTACTTCTCCGGATAGACATCCGATTCGAGTTGTTCGATGTTACTGATCCCTTTCAGGGAGGCAAGCTTCTCTTTCAAATCGCCCGGTGAAGCAAAAGCCACCAGGGTACACAGAAAAGAGAGGAGCAGAAGATGAAATGTTCTTCTCATGGTTTATCTTTCTTGTTGTTTATAATTCTTCGTTTATTAGCGATCGTACGGATCAATCCTTCATATTTCGCCCGTTTTACGGCTGACCTGGCAAAGATACGATTATAATCTTCACGGGTAAAGTCCGCCAGGTCTTCTTTTTTAAAGGAAAGGAAAGCAGGCGACGGGGTAAAAGCCTCTTCACGGGTAGGAACAGCAAAACGGTTCCAGGGGCAGACCTCCTGGCAGGTATCGCAGCCGTAAAGACGATCGCCCAGGCGGGAGGCAAGCTCCGAAGGGATATCGCCTTTATGTTCGATCGTGAGGTAAGAGATACATTTGTTCGCATTCAGATGACCGGCAGACTCCAAGGCACCGGTCGGACAGGCGTCGAGACAACGGCGGCAGTCGCCGCAACGGTTCTCCTGAGGGCTGTCGTAATCGAGCTCCAGCGTAGTGACGATCTCACCGAGGAAGAAGAAAGAGCCTTTGCCGGGGATGATAAGATTGGTGTTCTTGCCGATCCAGCCAAGGCCGGCTTTCCAGGCCCAATAACGTTCGAGAAGGGGGGCAGAGTCGGTGAAGGCACGGGCTTCCGGAGCGGGAGAATTACACACCCCCTGCCCCCTCTCAAGAGGGGAAAAGTTACTCCCAGTCACTACTTGTTGTCCGAAAGAATCGAGTGCCTGGGGGAAGGTTGGAAGAAGTTCTTCCGTGATGTATTGCCAGAGTTGGCGGAGTTTGTCTTTCAGTACGATATGGTAGTCTTTTCCGTAGGCGTAATAGGAGATACGGGGAGCATCGGGAGATTGTTTCTGTGCCGGATAATAATTAAGAGCGACAGAGATGACGGAACGGGCACCTTCGATCAATCCGGCGGGATTCAGACGGATATCGCGGTAGTTCTCCATATATTTCATCCCTGCATGATACCCTTCAGCTATCCAGCGGTCAAAAAACAAAGCTTCGGTGTCTGCGGAAGAGACCTCAGCTATTCCGCAGGCATCGAAGCCTAATTCTTTCGCTTTCTTCTTTATGCTGACAGATAGATTCATTATCTACTCGAATACCTTGAACACATACCCTTCTTTCTGTAGCCATTCGATGGCACGGGGCATCGCTTCACGCATGTTCGTTTCGGCTTTGAGGGAATCGTGGAAGACGATGACAGAGCCGTTGCGGGTATAGTTTTTTACAACGTTGAAAACACCGTTCGGCGTCATATGCGGACTGTAATCGCGTGTCACCACGTCCCACATGATAATCTTGTATTTCTTCCGCAAGGCTACCACCTGCGGGAAACGCATATGACCGTGCGGCGGCCGGTACAGGTCGCTGTGGATATATCCGGCAGCCTGCTCGATGTCATCCAGGTAATTCTTCGTCCAGTATTGAAGTCCCTGAATATGATGGAAGGTGTGATTGCCTACCCGGTGTCCGCGATCGAGCACCATCTGATAAACTTCAGGGTGTTTGCGGACATTGTCTCCTACACAGAAGAAGGTCGCCTTCACACCATATTTGTCGAGTATATCCAAAACCCAAGGGGTAACCTCGGGAATAGGGCCGTCGTCGAAGGTGAGATATACACACTTCTCCTTGGCCGGTATCCGCCAGATTACCCCTGGGAACAGGACCCTGTAGAACCAGGGCGGTTGTTCTATAAACATATATTACTTATTTCCGCGAACCGAACCGTAAGCCATCCGGTAGTTGTCAAACTCTTCCTGATACTTCTTAGCAAATTCGGGGTTATAATGTTTGCTGACTGCCAGAACTTGCTGCATGACGGCCAGGTTATGTTCCAATTCTCTTGTCACAGAAGCCAACTGAGACGGTCTCAGACGGAAGAACCAGTCGATATTCCGCATGGCATTTTCTGCAATTCCGGTAAAGATCTCTTCAGCCTTTTCTGTCTCATCCAGCGCATAATACAACTCACCGGTAGAAAGAGCCGTATAATCCAACGGAACATTTTCCGGCGGCAATACTTCCATACTCTTATTCAACACGTTCAACGCTTTCTCATTCTTGCCTTCCTTCAACAGGTCTTCAGCCAGTTTATTGAACAATGCCATACGGTAGCTCTTACACATACGCATCACGTTCTCATCGATATAAACACCCGGTTTATCTACACCACCCCATTTGAATTTGTTCATCACATTGTCGTACATCTTCTCTGTGTTGGTGTTTTTGTCCGCTTGCTTCGGAACGATCTGGTAAGCCAGACCTGTCTGTTCAAAGTAACCGTCCAGGCCGACGAACTGGTCGGGGTTCACTGTGATCGCATAGTAGATAGGACGTTCCCAGTTGTTGGTTTGCAACATATCCAGGATGATCAGTTCCTGTTTACCCAGCGCTGTCTTTCCTTTCAGGTTAATAGTCATCTCTGTCAGCAGATCGGTAGAGTCGGCAAGACCTTTCGCCAGTACCGTAGCCGAATCGACTTTATAGATCAGTGTCTCTGAAGGAATATAATCGAGTTCCTGGTTGAATCCCGGTATCTTCTTGAATTTCGGGTCATTGCTGCGTACGAAATTCAAACCTGTACTCAGGTCGATAGGTTTATCCATCATCGGAACGATATAGGCGGCATCACGTGTGCCTTGTATATAATCCGCACGATCCCATGAGATAGGCAGCGGAGCCGATTCGTAAGCCTGTTTCTTCATCTGGTCGATATACCAGTCTGTCTGCAGGTAACTGGTGTTACATACGCGGACATCGGTACGGATACCTTCCACTTCCTGTGCATACCACAACGGGAATGTATCGTTATCGCCATTGGTGAAGATCACTGCATTCGGTTCACACGATTCCAGATAGTTGGCACCGAAATCACGGCAAACGTAGCGTCCTGAACGATCGTGATCGTCCCAGTTCTGTCCTGCCATCTGGATAGGAACGAACAGGCATAATACGGTTGCAATGGAACCGGCAGCCACAGCAGGCAACTTTCCATACTTCTCGATCAGCTTGGCCAGTGCCGCGACACCGAACCCGATCCAGATACAGAACGCATAGAAGGAGCCTGCATACGCATAGTCTCGTTCACGCGGCTGATACGGTGTCTGATTCAGATAAAGCACGATAGCGATACCTGTCATAAAGAACAGGAAGAAAGTGATCCAGAAACTCTGGATACCTCGCTGACCGGAATAAGCCTGATACAACAATCCCAGGATACCGAGCAGAAGCGGCAGCATATAATAGACATTATGTCCTTTATTATTCGCGATATCGGACGGCATGTTATCCTGCGGGCCGACAAGCACCTCGTCGATCGCCTTGATACCGGTGATCCAGTTACCGTTCATCACCTCGCCATTTCCCTGAATATCGTTCTGACGTCCGGAGAAGTTCCACATAAAGTAACGCCAGTACATGAAGTTCAGCTGGTAAGCGAAGAAATAACGCAGGTTTTCGGCAAACGTCGGTTTCATCACTGTCACATTCTCACCGCAACGGTTGAACTTCACCGGTTCTCCCTTAAACTGCGACCATTCCTTATAGGCCCCCACATGTGAATCGACATTGCTGTACATACGCGGGAAAAGCATATTCAACTCATCCACATATTCGTATTCAACATCGTGACGGGAAACGAAATATTTATCTTTCTCTTTCGGATCTTTCTTGATCACGCGGCTCCAAACGGCTTCACCTTCCTTCGTGACAGGAGCACAGTTACCACCCTGGTTCTCACGTTTTACCTCCGAGGCAAATGTCTGTCCGTAGATCAACGGTGTCTTACCGTATTGTTCGCGGGCCAGATAAGAACGCAGCGTGAAGATATCGCTCGGCGCATTCTGGTTCATCGGGGTATCCGCCGTTGCACGGATCATCGTCAGTGCATAAGAAGAATAACCGACAACGATCACCATCAGGCAAACCAATATAGTATTCAGCAATTTGATATTGACTTTCTTGCTCATGAACAGGTAAGCCGTCAATGCAGCTGTCAGGATCACAGCGATCACATAACCGCTACCGATAAACGGAACACCTACCAGCACGATCGCTACGATAAAAGCAATCTTCATACGCGTCGGATTTATCTCATCGCGCATCGTTTCCCAGATGGCCCAGAGCAGTACGCCTGCCAATGCGATCACATAGGCAAAGACGCCCGAATTGTAAGGCATACCCAATACATTTACGAACAACAGTTCGAAATAACCGCATACCTCAACCAGTCCCTGAACGACCCCATACATCATCAATCCGACGATAGCAAAAGAAACCAGCAACGCATAGATGGTCCCTTTCATTGTAGGATTCGGGAATTTCTTATAATAATAAACCAGGACAATAGCCGGGATACAAAGCAGGTTCAACAGATGGACACCGATACTCAACCCCATCAGGTAAGCGATCAGTACGATCCAACGATCTGCATGCGGACGGTCGGCCGCCTCTTCCCATTTAAGGATCAGCCAGAAAACCAATGCCGTGAACAGAGAAGAATAGGCATATACCTCACCTTCTACCGCACTGAACCAGAATGTATCGCTAAAGGTATAAGCCAACGCACCTACCAGACCGCTACCCATGATAGTGATCATTTTACCTAATGAGATTTCGTCCTCATCGTTCACCATGATCTTACGGGCCAGGTGCGTAATACTCCAGAACAGGAATAAAATGGTCAGCCCACTGAAGAGTGCCGACATCGAATTCACCATTTTTGCCACCATGGAAGTATCCGACGCAAGTTGCGTGAACAGGTTAGCCGTCAACATAAAGAACGGTGCTCCGGGCGGGTGCCCTACTTCCAGTTTAAAAGCTGAAGAAATGAACTCACCACAATCCCAGAAACTGGCAGTGGGTTCGATAGTCATCAAATAAACGGTAGAGGCGATCAGAAAAACAACCCACCCCAACACGTTGTTGATTAGTTTATACTTTCTCATGTTTGTATAAAGTGTGATAATTAAATTGTCAATATATGCTATCCTCACCCGGACAGTCGGCCGCAAAGGTAAGCATTTACGTTTAATACCAACGCCTTAATACTCCATAAATTGTATTGAAGAGATTAGAATTATATTAAAAACAAGCTGACACACACCGCTATAAATCTGACATTTCACTGACATTCGGATGACAACAGAAGTCATGACAACAGATCAAGTCTTATAACAAAACAAAGACTTGCCCGGTTCTTCTGTAATGAACCCGACAAGCCTCTGTCATTCATTGTTTTTCCGTCAAACAGTTATTTTATCTTTTTTACCTTTCCTAAAGTTTTATAAACAGGATAAGCCCAGAAGTTGCGTAGCCCGAAGCCTCTGGCTCTTTCGGTAAAGCTTTCACTCAATACCACATCTTTGGTCGCAATATCGAATACTACGACAGTGAATGTTCCTTTATTCCTTCCTTTGTTCAGCAACCCGGCCATGATCACGGCAGCATATCCTTTTGCATCTCCGGTATTCAATTTACGAATGCCTTCTGCAATCTGCGCTTCCGTCAAAGCATAATTCTCATCCTGGGTAAACAGGTCAGCTTTACTGATCCCGTCAATAAGGTCGATGGAAGGATCCAGATCGTTTGTCACTTTGGCATCGAACGCCTTTGCCGTATCATACTTTTTCGGTTCACGGAGGAAAAGATTGTTGATACCCCGGAATGCTTCCTTAAATTGTTCGGTCGTTTCATCTGCACCAAATACGCGGGCCTGGGAAAAATCGACCCCGAGGAAGGTCAGTTCCCCGATCTCTTTCAAACTTTTCTTTTCCTGTGCATTGGCGAAAACTGTCAGCAGCAAGCACATGAGCACCATCATCTTTTTCATACGATTCATTTTTAAGTTTGTACTAAATTATCGCAAATCTATAAATTTAATTGCTTTCCTACTCATTTGAGGCATCTGAATTTTAGCAACATAATCGGGAGATGCAAACTGGATGGAAGGAGCTACCCGCACTTTCGACCGGAAAAGGTCCTTTATCTGTTTGGCAAACGCCTCTGTCTGAATCTCGCTACCTACCCTGATCAAGATATCGTCTGTCCCCAGATCGTTCGTATAAACTTCGACCACATAATTCTTTACGCCGGGTATATTATCCAATATATCATATAATGCGGGCGGATACAAAGTGGTTCCCTTATACTTGATCATCTGCCCCTTCCTGCCGAGTACCGAGCTCAACCGGATCGTATTTCTTCCGCATGTGCACGGTTCGGTATAATGATAACAGATATCCCCGGTCTTGAACCGCAACAAAGGCATTCCCCGTACTCCCAGCGTAGTTATCGTCACCTCACCGGCTTCTCCCTTCGCTACCGGCAGGTTTTTATCATTCAGAAACTCGACAATGATCAGCTCCGGCTGCAAGTGGCCGCCCCGGCATGCTTCGCATTCCGTAAATGAAGATTGCATCTCTGTGGAAGCATAGGTGGATTGCAATAAAGGAGTCTGCCATTTCTCATGGATCCGCCGTCCCAAAGTATTCAGCGAGAAATCGGGATTGCGGAGCGCCTCACCGATACAGACCGCTTTTCGTATGGAGGAATTATTATAATCGATGCCATTGGCCTCCGCATATTCGATCAGTTTTATCAGGAAAGAAGGTACCACCATGCAAAATGTAGGATGTATCCTGTGGATCGTATCCCACTGCAATTCAGGAATGCCGTTCCCGACACGCACCACACCGGCACCCAGTTCGCGGGCCCCCATGTAGTAGGCCAAACCGGCCATGAAACGCCGGTCGAGCGTAGTCATCAGCTGCATGATATCCTGGCGGGTACATCCGGCTGTCGTAAATGAAAGATATTCGTTATAGGACAACCGGTCCAGATCGCCACCGGTCAGTACGAAAGTGACCGGATCGCCCAGTGTACCCGAAGTCGTCACATAGTCGATGATCTCAGACTTGTCGACACAGATAAAATCCTCATTATGTAATTGCAGGTCCGTCTTTGTCGTAACCGGCAACTGCTGCAGATCCTCCAGTCTCCGGATCTTGGAAATATCAATTCCTTCCTGTTTGAACATCTGCCGGTAGAAAGCCGAACGGTTATTCAGATACTCCAGTTCCTCCGCCAGCCGGAATTCCTGATAGGTCTTGATCTCTTCAGGGGTTTTGAATTGTATGTCACTATACTTATCCATATCGTTTAATTTTTAATTCTCTTTTCCAGTGCAATGCGTTCTTCTTCCCGGGGTATCTCCTTTGTCAAAGCGATCTGCCAGCAGGCTACCGCTTTATCCTTCTTCCCGAACGCATAGTAATAATCTCCGGCCAATTGCCAGGCATAATAGAGCTCCGGATTAGAGGCTGTCAATTCGCCCGTCACGTCACGGTCGATGGGAATACCTTCACCGATACTATGGCGGATCTCTTTTACCAACTCCCGGTAGGTCAGCAAATGCCGGTAGACCGGACTGCTCAGGAAAGTATCCGCCGGTAAAGAAAGGCTATCGGCAGACAATTCTCCCGTACCGGAAGGGGCATTGAATATCTTGTCCAAATCATAAGCCACATATTCCCCCAGTTGCCAGGGAGAAGCCGATACCCACATCAGCCGTTTGTCCGGCTCGAATATAACAGAATGATGAGCGATAAACTGATTGATTGCTTTTTCATTGGCTAATCCGATATCTTTTCCCCCTTTTCCAAACCTGTTTCGCAAGATGGAAGCGGCCCCGGAAACATCCAGTGGAGTATTTTCGTTCAACAGTTCATCCAGCCGGGCATACCGGTAAGGACTGTCGGAAGTCGCGATATTCTCCTGGTTACGAGGATCTTCCTTAAATGTATCCGACTGATAATGGTTCGTACAGATGATCCGGTTCGAACCGGAATGAAACAACGCTATTTTGTCCGTCGATTTCTCTATAATAGCAGCTTTCCCGTCTTTCGCCGAACCGATCAGGAGCGATTCGGCCACAAAAGTCTTGTACCTCTTCGCTATCGCATAAGCCTCATCGATAGTGGAGGCATATTGCAGAATCTCACGTGCCAGCAAGGAGATCGGCATGGCAGCCGATACCGGCATAGTCGATTTCGCAGCATTGATCGTCACCGTCAACCCGGCCTCATTCATTCCCGACAATACGCCCGTCATTCCCGCCCAGCCCACGGATGCAAAGCAATAGCCGTCAGCAGGCCGATAAAACGAAACCAACTTGTTACGGGCAAAGTCATCTCCCACGTAAAAGTCAAAATTACGACCGATCAGTAGGGTGGAATCCGCACTTTCATCTCCCCAGATGCCGAACGAACTGCAACCCACCAGCATATAATCCTGCATAGCATGTCCAATATCGTGTGCGGCATGGTAATTCAACTGCCGTTCATAAGGTGTGCCGATCGCATCGTATTCATGCGAACAAGATAAAGAGATACCATAAATTTCCGTCCGGTATTCTTCCGGTATATAGTCACCCAGGTTCCGGTTAAACAGTACCAGGAAGAAACGCAGGAATTTCAGATAGCTGTCCGACGGTATGATCTGCCGTATCTGATCGACAAAAACTTCCTCCTGATAATGGAGCAGATCTTCCGCCAACTTTCCGAAAGCAACCCCACGTTCAGCCGGATTCCCCTGCAAAGAGATCTCCCACAATCCGCTTTTACCCTGCCGGAGATGGTTCGGGCCATAGGTCCGCAAACTATCGGTCTTTATAAGGGAATAAGCAGGCAACGCATCCAAGTCGATAACAGGCTGCTTCATATCCGCCGTCAGATACAGAACGGATGAAACGATCACCAGTAATCCGGCCAGGCTGAGAAAAGACAGCACGAGGTATTTAATTAGTTTCTTTATTTTCATATCAGGTATCTCCTATTTTCCGTGCCAGATATTCCGTACCCAGCAATTCCGAACAAGTCAGCATGGAAGTCAGCGTAACGCCCAGGGCACCATGCACATTCAGGTTCTGCCCGGTCAGGAACAGGTTCGGAATGCGTGTCCGGGTCGGGATCAACGTAGTCAGCGGGTTTTTAAAATCCTTCATGATACCATAGGCGGAACCTCCCGGCGTACCGGTATAATCCCGGTAAGAAAGAGGAGTCGTAACCACCAGTTTCTCCGTATTCCGGGAAAGACCGGGACAATACCGTTCGGTAAAAGCGATCAATTGCTGTGCCTTCTCCAGTTTAAACTGTTCATAAGCAGCTCCCCGCCGTCCGACAGTCGTATTTTCCCAGGCCTCGACCTCCGGCAGGTACATCGGCGAAAGCAGGCAGATCACATCCGTATATTGCTCCGAAGCCGAAGAAGGTTGCATCGAGACCATACAGGTATTGATACGGGTATCTTCCGGATGCTTTGTGTTGTACCAGGCATCTTTATCCCCCAGTAAGAAGAAGTTACGGTTCTTATAAAAAGTACTTTCACGTTTTTGAAGCAGATAGACAGAAAGCAATCCATAGGAATTAGGTAAATTCCGTAAACGTGATAAGGCAGCCTTACGTATCAGCGGAGTTTTCTCCAACAGGCCCAGTGTATTGAACGGATGAAGGGAAGAAATCACATATCTGCATGCCAACTCTTCCTTTCCATTAATCTCTACAGCATGGACATTATTTCCCGAAAGACAGATCTTACTCGCTTCCGCCTCCGTCAGTACTGTTCCTCCATTTTGCCTGATCACATCCACCATGGCATCCACTACCTGCATACTACCGTCTACAAAACGCCAGGCGCCCTGTAAATAAGAATTAAAAATAATGGCATGATGATAAAATGTAGAAACCGATTGATCGCCTCCATACAGCAACACACTACCGGAAAGGACCTGTTGCAGGGTAATATCCGGAGTAATAGCCCGGATCTGTTCCCAGGCCGATATGTAAAAGTTATCCATGTTGCCGGAAGAGAGCTTGCCTTTTCGGAGTTGCTCCACACTGATGGAACTGCCTACGGCATCCAACATAGCGACATAACGGCCGAGCGACTCTCTTTCTCCGGGGAATTCACGCGCCAGCGTTTCGGCAAACCGTTCATGGCCCATGGCAAAAGGATAAAACTTATCCCGGTAGCAGACCGTGTCGAAAGCATCCTCATCCATCCGCCTCATCGTCAGCTTATCCAATATCCCGAAATAACGGAAATACTGGCGCATAATTCCACCTTCATCCATACTGCCGATATAATGGATACCGGTATCCAGCATCCTGCCATACCGCTTGAACGATTGGAAACATCCGCCGGGCGAAGCATTCTTTTCCACCACACACACATTATACCCTTCCTTACTCAGGGTAACGCCGCAAGCCAGACCACCCAGGCCGCTTCCTATGATAATAACGTCATACCGTTCACTGCTCATCTCCTCCCTCCTTTCTTCTCAGTATATAGATCGTGTTGGATGTAAAACGATCGTTTGCATGCTGTTCTATTTCCAGATGATGGCGGGAAGCGATCCGGATAAAAAAGTCATGCGTAGGGAAACAGAGGTCATTTTCCTTTTTATTGAATTCCAGCAAACGGGTGGAAAGCAATTCAGTAAAGCGGGTTACCCGGTGCCGGGCAGTTCCTCCGGCATCCCCGTCGCGAACGATCAACATACCGCCTGGCAATAATTTGCCGATACACGATTCCAGTAATCGCTCCTGCAACGAATGATCCATATAATGAAGCATATCGTTCATAATAAACACATCACTGGGCGGTAACTCCTGATCGGTCACATTCGCACAAACAAAACGGATACGCTCATTCCGTGAGAAATTATGGTTAGCCACAGCGATCTTATCCTTATCATAGTCTATCCCCAATACAGTCCGCTCCTCCGACAGCATGGACAACATATAAGAAAGTGGTCCCAATCCACAACCGAGGTCGGTGATCCGTGCCTTCCGGGGAATAATCCTATCAAAGAATTCATATTTTTTCTCCATCAGTACTTTGATACGTATATACCATTCTTCCACCGGACCTTTATAAATATAATTAGCTACCAGTTGCCGATAAAAATAGGGATTAGCGGGAGTCGAATAAATATCGCAAGTCTCCTGATAAGCGTGACGGAAAAACCGGGCAACTGCCTTCGCACATTCCTGATAAGTCACACCAAAGTCCGGATCCGCATAAGAAATACGAGGCAATATACGGGTACAAAGTATCCCCCGTTTCACATAGAACGGCTGCCGTTTCGATATAATCATTCCGGTTCCGTAAAGCACCACTGGGAGTATATCCAGCCGGAGTTTCTCTGCCAGGTAAAAAGCTCCTTTATGAAAACGATGTATTTTGCAATCGGCCGACCGTGTTCCTTCGGGAAAGACAACCACCGAATATCCCTGCGCTACCTTTTCCCGGAGGTGATGCAACACCTTCTCATACCCGTCCGTGGTCTGAACAAAATCGGCATACTGTACGATCTTCCCGAAGACAGGCGAATACCACACCCACCGGTTCGTCACCATCACCAATTTGGGAGCCAGGGACAACATGACCAGTATATCCACAAAGGACTGATGATTCGCAATGATCACTGCCGGCTTCTCAAACGTTTCATTTCCCGGATTGATCTTTTCCCGCCGGGCGATCCAGGCAGCTTTCAGAAATATCCGTAACAGATACATCATGACCAGGCTGAACCACTGTTTTTTCTTTATCCTTCTTACAGGAAGTAATATCAGCAGAAATGCCGTAACCGTCATCAGCAGACAGCCGAAGACAAACAATCCGAAAAACCAGATCGTAACGAGCAAGCCTGATAAGGTATATGGGAAATTTACTTTAGAGGCCGGACCGGAAATAAAGAAACGAAACAAGATCGGCAAAATGGTATAGGAGACCAACACCACAGAGATCATCCCCAGGATAGAGATCACCGAAATAGACTGTAAGGCCGGATGTTTGGCAAAGACCAGCACTCCTAATCCCACCACAGCAGTAAACGAGGAGAAAAAGATAGCTGTCTTATGAGAAGTAAGCATCTTTTTACCTGTCCGGTATTCCTGTTGCAGGCCATCCATGATGAATATACTGAAATCATCTCCCAATCCGAATATAAAGGTAGAGAGAATGATATTCACGATATTGAACTGCGTACCGGTCACCGCCATCAATCCCAGGATAATTACCCAACTGACAGCCATGGGAGTAAAAGTCATCAGCGTCAGTTCAATCCGCCCGTACGAGATCAGCAAGGCGAAAAAAATCAGGAAAGATGAGATATAAAGGATCAAATAAAAATCGTCGTTAATGGCTGAGACCCATTTATTGGCAAAATAACCGCGGTCGAAAATAACCAGTCCGTCACTCCCGCTCAAACGGTTGTATACAAATTCCTTATCCGCTTCGTTCAGGCGGACCTGCGTGATAAACATGGAAAGCGAATCTGCCGAAGAAGCCCAGCTATCCAGTAAAGGCAAAGATGAATTTCCGGAAGTGAAATCGCAGGGAACGTACTGCTTATTCAGCAACGCGAAGAAATCACGAAACGTATCTTCCCGAAAATGATATTTCGCCGCTGCGTCTCCAATCTCTTTTTCGACCTGTGCTTTCCTGTCGTTCGTCCAGTAACCGTTCCAGCGTTCGATACGCCGCTGTTGTTCCGCATAAGGGATAAATATCTTTTCCGCCGAAGCGTACTCCCTGATCCGTCCTTCCGCTTTCAAAGCCTCCAACTCACGGTTCGTTTCTGCATAATGCCGTAGTCCCTCGTCTGTCGTATTCCCGACTGAAACGAAAAGTGTAGTTTTATTGTCCGACTGAAAAAGTGCATTCAGCCGTTCCTCGGCAGCTTTCAGGTTAGCTGGCTCAAAACTCAGATTCATCATATTACTGTCGAATGTCACCTTTCCAGACATATAAAGGGACAGCAGAAAAACAACCACGATCGTAATGACCAACGGCTTATTCTTCTCATAGGCATATCCGTTGATCTTTTCTATGATCCGAAGTATCCGCCCCGATGCTTCATGCCCTTCTTTTATTCTCAGGAAATGAGGCAGGAAGACCAGACAAAAGAAGGTTGTCCCGATCAAAGCCAGGGAAGAAAACAACCCGAAGTCGCGTAACAGATCCGAACTGGTAAAAACCAGTCCGAAGAAAGCACCGACTGTTGTAAAACTACCGACCGTAAGCGGATAAGCCAACTCTTCTATCAGCTGGTGAATGGACGATACATGATTGAAATGCGACAATACATGGATCGAATAACTCAATGCCACACCGAAGATTGCGGCACCCGCCCCGATCGCAATAGCCGAAACTGCCCCTTTGATGAAAAAGATCAGGGCCAATGAAAATACAGCACCATACAATACCGGCAACAGAATCAGGATCACAGCCGAGCGGCTCTTGAATACCAATGTAATGAAAACAACAATGATAATCAGGGCAATCGTCAGCGTCAACATCGTATCCGATTTGATCTGCCGGGCATTGTAAACGCCGACCGAAGGCCCCCCGAAATATTCTGCCTTTACCCCCAAATAAGCAGTCATCGTCTCCTTCAGCTGCTTCTCGATCGTATCGATCAGAAACTCATTCTTTCCGGTGCTCCCTGTTCCATAGTGCGGAGTGATAAAAAGCAGCAGAGTCGACATATCTCCCGAGAAAATATGCCCGTTATATAATTCATAATTGGCCGTCATCTGAAAGTCCTGCAGCTTCTCCAGAGAAGAAGTTCCCAAGCCGACCGGGTCACGGGGCAGAATATTCTTTAACGCAACCCCTGCCGGAGAAAGCAAGTTCAGATAATTGTTACGCATACGGCGCTCGATCCCGTCGGAGGTCAATACCGAGTCCATCCGGGCATAATCGTCTTCCGTCAGGAAAACCGGTAGATTCTCATAAATGAAATCAGTCACTTTCCCGATCATATTTTCATCCACCTCCGAAAATATATCCGTGATATATTCGGTCCCGGCTTCTTTCAACAGGCCGTCTTTTAATGCGTCTCCTGCCTCGATCAGACGATCGGGAGAAACAGCTCCGGACACTGTGTCCGACGAAGACAACATGACAATAATCTTATCCTTGATCTTCAGGTTCTGAAATACGATCTCCGTACTTCTGGCATCCTGCGTATCCGGAAAAAAGCGAGTAACGTCCTCCTCGAACTTTACTTGTACCGCAAAGAAAAGCATCAACAGGAAGCTACCGGCCAATAACAGATAACGAAAAACCGAATGACGGTTCAGATAATCATATATATGGAGAAACAGTTTGCTCATCCGGCAGAACGTTCAGGCTTCCGGAAGATCGAAAGCAGGATCAGACAAATAAAACCGGCAAGCCCCCCGCAGATAACGGCAAAAACCATACTGCCGACCAGATATTGGAGAAACGAATCTTTCATTGTTTCGAATGTCACCTCATGCACAGCCAACGTCACAGGGCGGCCCAGTATCCATCCCCCCGTAACATAACTCCCGAATAACAGGAACGGGATCATCGGCGGAATGCTGATATTCGAAGCAACGATCGTGATCACTTTATTCAATCCCATAAAATGAGCAAGAACACCAGCGATGATCATTTGATATCCCCACACCGGGACGATTCCCATGAAAACCCCGAACATGACAGCCAATGCAATCTGCATATTGGACTCCGGGGAATGAGTGATATGTCTGGAAATAAATGTCTTTACATTCTCTTTCGTAATACTCCTTACGCATTTCCAAGGCCAGAACCATAACAACGCGATCGTTACAAGCACAGAATTCAGCAAACTGATACGGGTAAAATCCTGTAACGGGCGGAAATGACTGACCCGCTCTCCGGCCGGCGGATAATAGACCTTCACCGGTACGTTCGCTACCCGAATATTCTTCCAGGCGGCCTGTACGATAATCTCCAGTTCATATTCGTATTTAGTCGTGAACAGATGCATGTTTTTAAGCTTGTTCAAAGGGTAAAGGCGGTATCCTGATTGAGTATCGGCCAACCGGATACCAGTCTCCAGCGTAAACCAGAAATTAGAGAACTTATTGGCAAATGTATTTTTCCCCGGCATATTATCCGAGTCCAGATTACGGGCACCGATCAGCAGGCTGTCGGGATACAAAGCAATCTCCCTGAGAAATACAGGTATATCGTCCGCATAATGCTGCCCGTCCGAATCGAGCGTGATAGCATACCGGTAGCCGGATTCCATCGCAGCCTTCAAACCGATATTCAGAGCATACCCTTTTCCCCGGTTACGCGGGTAACTGATAACACGGATTCCGGAAAATTCTTTCAACACGTCGGCAGTATGGTCCGTAGAACCGTCATTCACAACAATGACAGGGAATGACCAAGTGAGTACATCCGTTAGTACCTGTCCGAGCGTCGTTGCATTGTTATACGTCGGGATTACAATGGCTAATTGTCCTTCCTGCCGACAAAATTCCGGGAATGTGTATGTAGTAGTATCTGTTACCATTTAATTGTTATTACTCTGCAACCATTGTAGCCTTCAGCTTCAACACCATCGTTCCGCCTATACTCGCAACAGCCTGTAGCCCACTCACGTCTTTCAGGGAAAAAACAAATGTAAGCAATCGCTGCTCCTGAGGGTTAACGACAGAAAGAAATTTACAACTGGTTATCGTCTTAAAACGCAACGAATCATCCAATACTTCCGACAGGCATCCTTTGAGCATATGGAGCATACAAACACCGGGTATCACCGGCATACCGGGAAAATGCCCTTTATAAATCTCGTGGTCCGGATGCAACCGGATACTACAAGTATATTCCCCTTCCTGTTTTGTAATGGCTTCTATGGTATAAAAGTTAGTAAACATCCCTTTCTGCTATGCATTTAGAATGACAAAGGTAGGGAAGTTTTTCTATTATATTGGTTTGTTTCGAATGTTTTTGAAGGTATTAACTAATTCCGACAATAGGCGAAATTTGTTATTTATTGTAACATATCCAAGCCTATAGATAATTTCAATCCGGAATGTCTGATACGGATCGTTTGCTTTCCAAGGCTATCCGGAAAGGAATGGAAAGTCGTCTTACGAAGACCGGAGCCCGACCGGATCTCCAGCATGCGGCCGGTACCATTACTTTTGCGATAATATCCTTTGAATTGCGGGACGGATAGTTTATAGACGACATCGTCTCCCTGTTCAGGACACTTGTAAACAGTTGCTTCTTGTCCGGCTTGTATGTTCAGTCCGAGAAGTATCGAAAAGTCCCTGTCGAACAGGCTCAGTATCTTCTTTTTATTCAACGGCTCAATGCAATGATGTACGATAAGGCTGTCGGCACCTATCTCCAGATCGAAAAGGCTCATTCCGAAATGGGTACTGAATAATGTACGAAAAGTCCCGGTCTCTGTCTCTTTCACCAGCAATAAGCCGCTGAAATGTTTCCGCATAAAGTCGATCGTCATATTGAACTTGCACAAACGACCGGAAGCATCCATCATCGGAGGCAATTGCTCTTTCCCTACGGCCTGCGTTTCCACCTTCGCACATTTCCTGACGATGGACGGCGTACACGAACAACAAGCTAGCAAAAACAGCAGGCTAACGGATAATAAACTTTTCATCATTGGTCAATGTGTTATATTTCCGGTTCGTAAAACGATATTCCGTATAATCTTTCTCATTTTCAGAAAGACGCAAGGTCTGTACGGACATATCCTCTTTATTTATCGAGATGACGATCTCCGAGATATAAGCCTGTACACTCTTCGACACCGGACGGATCTTGACCACATAAAGGGAAGGCGACTCATAATAATCCAACTTATAAGCCGATGTAATACTGCTCAGGTCGCCTACCATACAAGCGGCCAGCATCCCTTTCATTTCATCCATCATCCGGTTGGAGCCGAGATTGACAACATTACTTTTTCCTTCAGACACAATCTTCAGTTTCTGCCCGTTTATAACGATTTGATAATCGACCGGCGTGGTATAATCCATCCGTATTTTATTCTCCTGCCTGTAATAAAAACGTCCTTTCGAGATAATCTTGTCATTGAAAACATCCAGATATTTTTCCTGTGTAAAATCACTCTCTATGGATGAAAGCGATGCCGCCTCTTTCTTCAACCGTTCCTGGAAACCGTCAATAGAAGTCAACGGTTTCAATTCCTTCTGTGCCACCACCGGCAGGCAAACGATCAGAAACAAAAACAGGCATAAATATTTACTACAAATCTTCTTCATACGGATTATGTATATCAAACATTTTATCGAGAGGAATAACCTCATAATCTTTTTTTTTCAAATGCTCCAGCAAACGGTCCACCAGGGAAGCACAACCGGGCATCCGGTCATGCAAAAGGATCACTGCGCCCGGTTCGATTTGCCGGACAATACGGCGAAACACCTTATCTTCAGCCTCCCCGCATGTATCAAAAGAACGGATGCTCCATCCGATTACTGTATATCCACATTTAGCGACCAAACGGGCAATCGTGGGATTCGTCACACCAAAAGGAGGACGAAATATAAGGAGAGGACCTCCATATCTCAATAAAGAATCCTCAGCACAAAGCAGATCGTCAGCCATCTTTTCTTGTGAGAGAAACGGGTATTTCCAGGAATGCTTGTCAGTATGATTTCCTATATGATGTCCTTCCTGCATAATACGCTCCATTACATCGGGATACTCCCGCATCTTCTCTCCTATACAAAAAAAGGCCGCCTTCACCCGATACTTTTTCAATATATCCAGTACCAACGGTGTATATTCCGGATCAGGCCCGTCATCAAAAGTAAGGCAAACGACTCGTTTATCCGTATCACCTTTACACAACGCCTTTACATACACTCCTGAATGAATATTAAAAGAAGCATAAAACAAGAATGCCATTATGCAGACCACCAAAAACAGAAACATCATCCATCCCATAGCTTATACTTTCTTTATCAGAATAAACGAATGTTGATCCTGAAATGAATTATATAATAAGACAACCTGCGATGCCTCCTGCCTCCCGGTACAGGCATTCCATAAAGCAAATGACATTGCAGTCGGATATTCGCCGCAATATTGCTTATATTCATCCGGAAAGACGACTTGTGCCTCAGCCGCGTCATTCCGTATTAAGAATGACTCCATACGTTCGCTAATCTCTTCCGAGGTAAAACGACCGCTGAACAATTCTATATCCCGGAGTTCTGCCAGACTCTCCTGAGAAGAACGCGCAGCCAACAAAAAAAAGACAGCTCCCTCACCCGGTTCGGGTTTCTTCCGGGAACCAAAACGACCGAGGATTGTTCGCAAGGCAGGCGTCATCTCATCGACAGCTCCTACGAGAACGGAGGAGGCGTCTTTTTCCTGCAACAGCAAAGCCCCGTCGATCAAAGCACTTTCCAGAGAGAAGGCACGATGTACATAGGTATTATTATACCCGTGGTTACCGGTAAGCAAGGCGATCTGGGCCCCGATCGTATTAAAAGTAGATTGTATAAAGGCAGTAGGCGTGAGCAATTCCTCATCGCAATCCAGTATCGTATTCATAAACTTCTCCGTATCTGCCAGGCACCCCAATCCCGTAGCGGTCAGGATCGCATCGGCCGGGACAGCCGGTTCACCGAGACACTGTAAGCCTGTCGCAACTCCCATCCGGACCATCCGACTCATCCGGCGGCGAAGCGTTGCATTAGGAATCAGGAGTTTGTAATCCGGTTCTTTCAACCGAAAGCCCTCTTCCGTCCTTTCGAACGAAGCAGCTGTTTTTTCTATATAAACGGGTGTTGTCAACATAACCTATCCCTTTAATTTCCTGAAAAGCAGGGAAGCGTTATTCCCTCCGAAACCAAAAGAGTTCGACAATACGGAACACAAAGATATTCCTTCCTGATAGCTGGTGACGGGAATGAGTCCTGTCTCCCTGATCGGTGTGGAAAAATTCAGATTCGGATAAAGGATACCCTGCTTCAAGGAGAGTACGCTGAATACGGCTTCCAGAGCACCGGCAGCCCCTAACGTATGCCCGGTAAATGTTTTCGTCGAACTGAAAGGTGGTATCCGGTTACCGAAAAGACGACGGATCGCCTGGCTTTCAGAAGCATCATTATTGGGCGTACCGGTTCCGTGGGCATTGATATAACCGACCTCTTCCGGTTGCAGCCCCGCTTTATCCAATGCTCCTTTCATAGCCAGATAGGCACCGGTTCCTTCCGAAGAAGACGCCGTTTGATGGAAAGCATCGTTGGCATTGGCATAACCGGATAACAGACAGTAAGGCGTTTTAGCGACAGTCGCTTCCGACTGAAGCACAAGGTAGCCGGCTCCTTCCCCCAGATTCAATCCCGCCCGTGATTCGTCAAACGGACGGCAGGGATTCTTATCCAGGATCATCAGGGAAGCAAAACCATTCAAAGTGAACTTACACAGCGCATCCGTCCCCCCGGCGATCACGACATCGAGCATTCCCTGCCGGATCATCCGGGCACCCAGCATAAGTGCGTTGGCGGCAGACGAACAGGCCGTACTAACGGTAGTACGAAATCCGGTAATGCCCAAAAAGGAAGCAATCCGTTCCGTACTGTCACCGGCATCGTGGGAAACGACATAACGCAACCGTCCATGCGCCGGGTTCTTATGGAAAGAAGGATAGAACGACTCTGTCGAGTCCATTCCCCCGGTCGAAGTCGAAGATATCAATCCGATACGCAGTTTATCGGCCGGGGCGGATAAATCCAATCCCGAATCGGCAAGCGCCTCAAAAGCGGCCGTCATTCCCAGCAGGGCGGTACGCGACAACTCTCCCGATACCGGTATACCCAAATATTGTTTTAACGCATCATTTGTCCGTTTCACCTCTGCCACGGGCATAGCATGGCGAGTCGGGAAAAGTGTAACAGCTCCTAACCCGTTTTGCCCGTTACGGAAAGAAACAATATGTTCCTCCACATTCAATCCGATGCCGGACACGCAACCTATGCCAGTGATACAAACGTTCATTTTTTCCGGTTCTCGATTATATAATCTGCCATTGTACGGACAGAATAAAAGATCGATTTGCCTTCGGCCGGTTTCTCTATACGAATGCCGTAATTACGCTCCAGTATAAGGATGATTTCCAAAGCATCGATCGAATCCAATCCCAATCCCTCATCCCCGAAAAGAGGCGCTTCGTCCTCTATCTCATCCGGAGTGATATCTTCCAGGTTTAACGACTCGATCAAGGCTTCCTTCAATTCTTGCACTAATTGTTCCATATCGTTTATTTTTAATTATTCCTTCCATGCGACTGTCACTTCCAACCAGTCGAAACGAGCTTCATATCTGTTGCCCGACAACTCGCACCAGCCGGTCAGGCAGGCACGCAGTTTTTGTTTTTGCATAACCATCCGGGCATATTCTTTTATAAAAGATTCCGGATACCGGTCGCTGATAAAAAAAGTATTCTCACCCTGTATCTTATAACGAATACACAACTCGCCCATAACTACATTGGGCAGCGTATAAACAAAGACTGCAGGACTGGCTTCGCGGTCGCCCATCGTATCGATGATATGCTGGTGCCTCCGGTCCGTATCCAACGACGAAGAAGCATTTGCCAGTATGATACCCACTTCTCCGGACTCGTAACCTGTTTTTCCGCCGTTCTTTGCAAACAAACAGGCTGCAGCTATATATCCCAGTTTACAAAGGTCGTCCATCTTGTAAAATTTCCGGTCATCAAGAGCAAGGAATTTATAAGCCGTACGGATAAAAGAAGGGAAATCCTCTTCCGGATCTGTTTCCAGCAACACACGCCCGTCCAACACGATCCTGCCTTGTCCGATCGAAACGGTACGCCGGGAGCATTCTATCTCCTCCCGGGAGGGGATAGAAGGTATGCCATTCTCCCTGGCCACCGACAAAACAATAGCCGCATTACAGCCTCCGAAACCCGAAGCTGTTTTAAGACAACGCGTCAGCTCCATCGCTCTATGCCCGGCACTGACAGACAAAGGATAAGGAACTCCGCAAGTATCGAACCCCAATGTTCCGAATACTTCCCCGCTCCTCAGTTCCTCCATGCAGGCTATCGATTCAATAATACCGGAAGCCCCTAATGTATGCCCCCAGTAAGACTTCATACTATTCAACGGCAGATGATCCAATCCTGCCAGATGAAGCGCCTTCGACTCCATCTCATCATTATATAAGGTAGCAGTACCATGCGCGTTGATAAAAGAAATATCTTCCGCCTGCAAGTCGGTCTCCTCCATAGCTTGGCTGATTGCATAATACAGGCCGTCACCAGTCCGCGAAGGTCCCGAAATATGATTGGCATCATTCGTTATCGCTCCTCCTTCGATGACAACAGGCTGGCCGTCTTTTACATAGAAGGGATCGGAGGTTATCAATACCGTCCCGCAAGCCTCACCCAGCGAAAGACCGTCACGTCCTTTATCATAGGGTTTACATATCTCCGGACTGACAGACTTGAAAGACTGGAACCCGGTGACCACAAAACGGGTCAATAAATCTCCACCGGCCACCAGTACATGTTTATAAAACCCAGACCTGATCAGCCGGGAAGCAACGATCAAGGCTGAAACACCGGAAATGCAGGCATTCGAAATAACGATCGGTTCGTTCGACAGATGGAAATATCCGGCAATCCGTTGTGCCATCGTAAACAGGAAGGCCTCCGGAGGAGTATCCGGCCGCATTCCGAGGAAGTCAATATTCCCCTTGGTCGTAGAAATTATCAATGCGCAATCGGAACCGGAAATATCAATTCCGCTCTGACGGACCGTATCCGAAACAGAAAGGATGAACATCTGTTCCAACCGGGTGTATCTTTCCATAGACAAAGGCAACGCGGCCTCTTGCAAACGGGTGGCATCCACCCGGGCCGCCATAAAAGGGAGATCGAAAAGCATTCCATCATCCACCCGTCCGATGCCAGAGCGATAAGCACGGATACGGGCAAAATTTTCTTCCGCCCCAAACCCCAGCGAGCTGATGATCGAACCTGCCGTAATATATGTCTTTACCGGATGTTCCATTTCTCCTTCCATGCTTTATAAAACGCAGGATTGTTTAACTCCAGCAACCCCGTTTCACTATTCACGAAAACCTGCATACTAGAGCCTGTAGCCACAACCTCCCCGTCGCTTTCACGAAAAATAATATATTCGAAAAGTATCTTAGCCGCATCTGTACAAATATACCGTGTCTCGACAATAGCCGATTCTCCGTATTTCAGCGATTGTTTATATTGGATATTGAGGTCGACAATCGGCACCACATAACCAGCCTCCTTGATTTCCACATAGCCGATGCCGAACTGACGCCCGAACGCCTCGCGCCCGTCTTCCATATAACGGACATACTCGCCATGCCAGACCACATCCATCGAATCCACCTCGCTGAACCGGACCCGCAGGGCTGTGCGGTTGGTCAATGCAGCTTCATGTACTTTCATCCGTCTCATGCGTCTTTCTTTAAAAATATCTTAAGCTGGCCTTCTGCCACCGTATTCCCATTCACCTGTACAGCCGCCGAAATAAGCGTAATATCGAAGATATCCTGCTCCACCCGGATCGTCGTCCGCAATTCATCTCCTACCTGCGGCAAGGCAAAATAGTTCATTCTGTTCACTGAGCCGATAAAACCGACCGGCACCTTTTCTCCCGCCGTTTTATAAAGATAACCGACCCGTACGGCAGCCGACTGGGCGATATGTTCCGTAAGGCCGCATTCATCCAGTTTTCCATCCCAACAGAACAGATTGGAGTCCTCCACCTTCAATCCGGTATACGACCCATCCTCATCCATGCCGTAGAAGTGGTCTACCATGACGACCGGCGGACGCTGCGGGATCAGCTCCAGCAATTCATCGCCGGAAAGCAAAGGTGTATCGAACGAAAGTGCTGACATATCCTTTATTTTAATTTACATTGCATAATACTGTGTCCCAAACCCAGGCCGTCGTGTATCTGTTCGATAACCAACCCGCCTTTTTCCACCAGCCGGACCATATCGCCGGAGTAATACATCTTGCTGTTTCCGTTGGCCATGGCAGCAAAATACAAACTGGTCTGCGCCAGGCAATAAGAAGCAGTCTCGAAGCGCTGCCGGTCCCAGAATGTCTCCATAATATAGAGGCGACTGTCGGATGCCATTGAAGAGGCGGCACGTGTCAGAATACTCAACACCTGTTCTTCCGAAAAACAATCGAGGAACTGGCTCATCCAAATAGCATCGAACGGCTGTGGGAAACGAGTCCTGTCATCCAGCAGATCAGCTGCATGGGCATGGATACGTGTAGCTCCTTCCGATCCTTCTGTCTGGCTGCGCATCATTTCCAACTGCTGGGGCAGATCCATAATAGTCACCTCCACCTCCGGCGAGTAACCCACACATTGCCTGGCCCAGCGTCCGGTATTGCCGCCCACATCCAGCAATGTACGTACCGGTCGGGCGAAAACAATCTCCAATGCCTGGCTGAAAGAGTTATCGGAATAGAAATGGTCGAAACCGAACCAGCTCTCCTGCACCTTCTCCGGTAACTCCGACAATCCCTCATAAATCGTCGGCCAGTTGCCAAACACTTTCAGCCCCTCCGGTTTACCGTTTAGCAAAGCTTCTTCCAAACGGAAAAGCCCCTGATAATTTACGTCATGGTTAAAATCCATATTCACCCGTGCCATTTCGTCGTTCAAAAGGAACCATCCGGCCTTCCCTAGAAAGAAACGTTCCCCCCGCAACAAAACCGTCCCGATCGTTAACGACGATTCCAGCAACACCTGCACGGCATAACGGGAAAGACGGGTATTCTCTACGACCTCATCCATAGCCAATCCGTCTTGTGCCTCCCTCAGCATTTCTAAAATACCAAACTTCACCATCAAGCGGGATACCTGGAATACAACCGGAGCAAAAGCGATTTCCTGCGCCAGACGTTGTGCCTGCACCGCCGAAAAACGGTCTTTTGCATATATGTCTTTTTGAGGAGATGATAATTCCATATACATTCTTATTCTATCTGTTACTTCCAGAAATCATAGTAGTTGAACCACTGTTCCGGATATTGTTTTACGATCGACTCCAACGTCGAAACATATTGTTTCAGTAATTCTTGTCCGGGAGCCTTTCCCTTGACGCGCTTTTCAGGCTGTGCCGGCACAAAGTTAAACTTATAACGCATACCTTTTTCACGCACTGCAAAATAAAATACGACAGGAACTCCCAGCCGGGAAGCCAGCAGGAACGGCCCAGCAGGAAAACGGGCGACCTTCCCAAGAAAGTTACAGGCATACGACTGTGTATCCTCCACATAACGGTCTCCCTGGAAACAAACATATTCCCCTTTGTCAAGCGCCTCTTTAATCCGAAATATATGTGTCAGGTTGTCTTCATTTACCGGAATAACCTTGTAGTTCTTGCCATTCGTATTCTTCTCAAGTAACTCTTTAATTTTCTGATATTCGGCATCGAACATCACAATATTCATTTTCTTCCCATAGTCATCAAAAAAAGGAGCACCGATTTCCCAGTTACCCACATGGGCACCGATCATGACCGCTCCTTCATTCCCGTCCAATACGTTCAGAAAGTCCTGATAATACGTGCCGAAATCAAATTGATAGTGCGCCGCCATTCCGGCACCGACCGCCACCTTGTCGATCAGCGTTTGTCCCAACCGGTAATAATTCACCAGCAGGAACCGGGCGGAACGGATACGGCTATATCCCAACCGTTGTCTGGCATATTTCCAGACGCTACGGGTTGCCTTAGGGGCAAACGGGACGAAATAAACCACGACCAGGCAAAGAAATGCATACGCTGCCTTTACTCCCAAACTTTTTATCAGAAGAATAAAGAAGAGGTAACCGAAAGATCCCCCGCGTGTTTTACCTTTCCAGCCTGTCCCGTTTTTATTATTCATTCACACGTGAATCGATAAAATCATAAAAGTCCTGAAATGTCTTAATTCCAATAAAATCCTGTGCTTTCAGAGTAAATCCGAAATTATGTTCTACCAGCACGACCATATCCACTAAATCCAAGCTGTCGAGTTCCAACGTCTGCATCAATAGGGCATCAGGTTGTATCAGCTCGATATCTATTTCGAACTCTTCCGACAGTTTCTCATTTATCTTTTGAATTAATTCTGCATTTGCCATTTGTTTATTTATTAAACTGTTAAGATTTGAATTTCTTGATTACCAATGTGGAATTAGTTCCTCCGAAGCCAAACGAATTTGACAAGAACGTATCGAACTCCAACTGTTTCGTCTCCGCCGGAATATTCAGCAAAGCAGAAGCCTCGTCAGGCTCGGTAAAATTAAGGTTGGGAGCAATGAAACCATCTCGCATCATCAGCATGGAATAGACCACCTCGCTCGCACCCGCCATCCACATTTCATGCCCGGTCATCGACTTGGTCGAAGCCACATAAGGAGCTGCCTCACCAAACACTTCCGCTATGGCTTTCGCTTCATTCAAGTCTCCCAGAGGAGTAGAAGTCGCATGCGCATTGACATACTGTATGTCACGTACCGCCATCCCGGAATCTTTCAATGCCATCTCCAGCGAACGGCGTGGACCGTCCACGTTCGGCACAGATATATGTTCCCCGTTAGAAGAAAAGCCGTATCCCACTATTTCCGCCAGGATATGCGCTCCTCTCCGTTTCGCAGATTCGTAACTTTCAATAATAACGGTAGCTCCTCCCCCGCTGGGAACGAGCCCATCCCGGTTTTTATCGAACGGACGCGATGCCTTCTCCGGTTCGTCTTCCCTGACAGAAAAAGCCGCCAAACCATCGAAGCTACCCACCGAATACATATTCACCTCCTGTGCCCCGCCGCACACAATACAATCCTGCATGCCGGAACGGATCAGAAAATATCCCATTCCGATCGCATGGGAACCGCTGGCGCAAGCGCCGGAAACGGTAAAATTGATCCCACGGAGCTTAAAGATCACCGACAGGTTCATCGTCACAGTCGAGTTCATACTTTGGAAAATAGAACCGGAACCGACCAACGCCGTATTCCGTTTCTCCCGGATAATATCGACCGCATTGATCACAGGTTCAGTACTGCTGTCATTGCCGTAAAGGATACCAACCTCATGGGTAGCCAAGAACTCTTCATCCATTCCGGCCTGCTGCAAAGCATCCGCAGTTGCCAGATAAGCATATTGTCCTTGTTCCGACAGGCAAATGCGTTTGCGGCGGTCCAGCTTTCCTTTCAGGTCAGGCGTCTCGAGCTTACCCGTAAGGGCCGAACGGTATCCGAATTCTTTCCGGACCGGATCAATACCGATTCCCGACTTTCCTTTATACAACGAATCCGCCACCTCATCCAGGCTCTTCCCGATACAGGAGTAAATACCCATTCCCGTAATTACAACTCTATTCATATATCTTTATATCAGGTATATAATCCACCATTTATAGAAATCACTTCCCCGGTAATGTAAGCCGCCGCCGGTGAAACCAGGAAAGCCACCAGGTCAGCCACCTCTTCCGGTTCGCCGAAACGGCCTGCCGGCACCAGCTTCTTCAATTCACTTTCATCCAAATCGCCCGTCATATCCGTACGGATAAACCCCGGTGCAACAGCATTCACCGTGACTTTTTTCTTCGCTACCTCCTGGGCCAACGCCTTGGTCGCTGCAATTATTCCCCCTTTGGCTGCCGAATAATTCGTCTGCCCCGGCATGCCTTTTATACCCGATAGGGAAACGATATTGACGATCCGCCCGAACCGTTTCACCAGCATATTCTTCAGCAACGGTTGCGTCACGTTAAAGAAACCCGACAAACTAATATCGAGCACCCGGTGCCATTCTTCACCGGTCATCCAGAGCAACAGGTTATCTTGCCGGATACCCGCATTATTGATCAATACTTCGATATAAGCATCCGGATGCTTATCCGTCCATGCGTTTAGCGTAGACTCCACCGCCTTTGCGTCCGTGACATCGAATCTGAGCAGTTCCCCGTCCGAACCCCTTTCACGTATCAGTTGCAGAGTATGTTCCGCTTCCACGTCGTTACTCCGGTAATTTATCAATAGAATATATCCCATCTCCGCCAGCTTGAGGCTGACAGCACGTCCTATCCCCCGGCTTCCGCCTGTGACTAATGCGTATTTCATGCAATCGGTTCTAAGTTCTTATATTTTAACCAGTCTGTTATCATCTTTATTTCCTTATATTTAGGAGTATCTTCCGTAAACACAGGGAAGAAAGATCGTATCTCGTTGTAAATATCCTGCGTACGGGGAGACAGTTTATCCTGTATTTTCAGATAATCCACTGCCTGGACGATCGCCATAAAATGGATCGCCATCACCTGGTAACCGTTTTCTATAACGGTTTTGGCGATCAGGGCTGAATTAGTACCCATACTCACGATATCCTGGTTATCGTTATTATTCGGTATGCTATGCACATACATCGGATTCGACAGCGTCTGGCTTTCCGCTGTCGTTGAAGTGGCAGTAAACTGTGATGCCTGCAACCCGTAATTCAACCCCAGTACTCCCAAATTGACAAAAGGCGGCAAGATCCCGTTGATACGGTCATGAAAAAGATAATTCAACTGGCGTTCGGTAAGCATAGTCATCTTGGTAACGGCAATCTTCAACTTATCCATTTCGAAAGAGACATAATCCCCGTGAAAATTACCACCGTGATAGACGTTCCCGGTCTCCGGATCGACGATCGGATTGTCGCAGGCCGAATTAAGCTCATCCTCCAGCACCTTTTCGGCGTTGAGCAACTCGTCCAATACAGGTCCCAATATCTGCGGGACACAACGCAACGAATAATAGGGCTGCACCTTATGTTCAAATACCTTTTCCGTATGGCGACAATACAACTCGTTCTCCCGTTTGCGGACCATACCGCTCCCGGCCACCCAATCGCGCATCATCCGGGCAATCGCCTGCTGCCCCTCATGCCGTTTCGTCCCGTTCAGGACAGGCGACATAAAATCATCATAAGAGGAAGCGATTTCATTCATCATAACCGACGCCACCACCGACCAGTCCAGCAACTGCTTCGCATAGATCAGATTGACAATTCCGATACCGGTCATCACAGACGTCCCGTTCGTCACGGACAATCCTTCCCGTATCTTCATGGAGAAAGGTTTCAATTCAAATTCTTTCAGGACAGTCATCGTATCCCAACATTTCCCCTGGCAAAAAACTTCCCCTTCACCGATCAGCGCCAAAGCCATGTGTGCCAGCTGGACAAGGTCGCCGCTCGCCCCCACGCTTCCGTGTTCGGGTATATAAGGACAAATATCATGGTTGATAAAAGCCAGCAACAACTCCACCAATTCGGTATGAACCCCAGAATATCCTTGCAGGAATGTAGCCAGACGCGCAATCATAGCCGCTTTGACATACAATGGAGGGAGCGGAGAACCCGCCCCGGTCGAATGGCTGCGGATAATATTGTACTGTAGCTGTTTCAGACATTCGTCTTCAATGCGATATTGCGCCATCGGTCCGAAACCGGTATTGATGCCGTATATGATCTTATCTTCCGAAAAGTTTTTCAAAAAAGTATAACAATCCGCCACCTTCCTCAATGCTCCCGGAGACAGCTCAAGCCTGTTTTGCCGGAATAGTAAATCACGAACCTCATGAATGGTTAACCTGGTATCCGGATTATATGTAATTGTAATTGACATTCTAGTACTATCTATTTACATGCAAAAGTAGCCTTTTTGCTTTAGTATACAAAGCGATAGAATAGTTTAACTAAGAATCATGAAATAAAAGGAAGTGAAATACCTCCACAGTTTGTAGAATTTCCCTTTTGACTACCTCTTTCAGCAGAATAGCAGCATACACATTCCGGAGATAGTCTTCATACTTTTATAAGTTATGATTAAAAGTTTTGAAAGGATACATATCCGGTAGCCCCATCAGATAATCTTTTCGCATTGTAGCTCCAACGAGTATTATTTCCATCAGGGTTATTGGCATACCACCAGTTTGTAAGTGTGGAACCAACCGTCCCCGTCCAGCAAATATAATTCTCACCCTCCCTGAACTCACCGGTTTTACAATGAAAGTTTAGCACATAAGGAGAAGCAGATCCGGGATACATACTGATATCTGTTCTTACCTGTGCTCCGCCGGTAAAAACAGCACTTCCTCCCTGATCGGAATCGATAGTCATATATGCGTCAGCACGTGTAGTTATTATATCTGGCTCATTCGAACTGATCTCATATTTAAGATTAGGTGCAGTTTTTTTAATAAGGGCACCCTGACGTTCTGTAACCATCAAAACCTGTGAACACAAAGGATCATTCAATGCTTTCTTTATCTGCAGATTTATATCATACAACTCTCCTTTTAATTTTGAAATATGCCCCGGATAAATTCTCAACGGATCGGTCACCTCCTTACCTGCGCTTAGTTCAAATTCATCTGATTCATTCACTAATATATAAGGTCGCAACAATGCGTAAGTCTCATCATAGCTCCTCGAAGAGTACATCTTTTCATCCTCATCAAACCTACACGCACTTAAAACAGCACACACCGCAACCAACAAAAGTAATAAAGGGAATTTCAAATTTAGAGTTTTCATGACCTGCTTTGTATTTAGGTTTACATTATGTAAGATGAGATTATATTCAAAACCGCTGCATACGTTGAAAATAAAAATATTCAGTTACTTTTTGAGTATATCTGGAGCCAACACAGTCCAATATTCAATGCAAAATTTTCGAGTGTGGAAGAATATTTTTATCTTTGGGGAGATATTTTCGAGTATGGAAGAATATTTTGCATTAATGCAGCGGTATAATTTCTGGAATGGGAATGTACCGGAATTAGGGTTTATCAGGCATAGTTATACTGATAAGATAACTAATTATACAGGAAATAAACTAATAAAAGTTCTTGTAGGTCAACGCCGTGCCGGGAAAAGCTATCTTCTTCGGCAGGTTGCTCATAAGTTAATAGAAAGAGGTATCCCTCCTCGGAATATTTTTTACATAAACAAAGAATTTACAGATTTTGATTTTATCCGTGATTATCATGATCTGGAGATGTTGATGAAATTGTATAGGAAGAAGCTGCAACCTACTGGAAAAGTTTGGTTGTTTATCGATGAGGTGCAGAACATTTCTGGATGGGAACATTTTGTAAACTCTTATTCTCAAGACTTCACCGAAAGTTATGAGTTGTTTATAAGTGGTTCAAATTCAAAGATGTTGTCAGGAGAACTTGCCACACTACTATCGGGACGCTATGTCACTTTTGATATTTTCCCGTTCAGTTTTTCGGAATATTCCGGAATTACGGGTAAAGAGGAGTCGAGACAGAGTTATGTAGACTATATGGAAAGTGGTGCTTTACCGGAATTGTTTGTTTTACCCAACAATGAGACTAAACGGAATTATATTGCTGCTATTAAGGATACTGTTCTCTTAAGGGATATAATACAGCGCTACAACATTAAAGATCCCAAATTACTGGAAGACATTTTTATCTATTTAGTGAATAATGCCTCTAATCTGATCTCTATTACCAATATTCTGAATTTCTTTAAGAGTAAAAATCGAAAAACGACTTATGATACTGTTTCTAATTATATAGGATACATCGAAGATACTTTTTTGATTCATAAGGCAGAGCGATATGATATAAGAGGTAAAGATACAATTTCCGGTAACTGTAAATATTATATAAACGATCTGTCTTTTAAAAATTATCTTTATCCCGGATTTGCTTATGGTACAGGATACAAACTGGAAAATCTGGTGTACTTACAGCTTTGTAGGGCAGGTTATACAGTCTATGTGGGTGCTATGCGTGATAAAGAAGTTGATTTTGTTGCAATAAAGGGTGACCGTACAATTTATTTACAAAGTACATACCTTTTATCAGACGAACAGACAATCCGTCGCGAATATGCATCTTTAGAAGCCATACCTGATAATTATGAAAAATATGTAGTTTCCCTTGATGATATTTCATTCCCTTTAAATCAGGGGATAAAACATATTCAGGCATGGAAACTGGCGAATGAGATTTATTAAAAGACAGCTTCTTAGTTAACCGGGAACCATAAACTTCATTCGCTATCTGATAATTATTTCTTTACCTTTGCGAGCCTAGTCTAACATGATAGTTTTTCGGATCTTAAAGTTTATTCACAAAGATCCGTAAATATCCGGACATTAAAACCATCTTTCATCGGAGCTAAGATATGAAGGGCCGTTTCTCCTTTTCTTTTACTGATCAGGCTCTTGTCTACAGCAAAGAGAAATATACTTTTCCCCATTTGATTCTTAAGTAACCGGACAACAACTTCTTTACCGCCATCGTCCTCACCCTTTAAATATAAGAGATAGTATTCATCTGTCTTTTCTTTTTTGAAAAGTCTGGCGGATAAAGATATTGGATACAATGTTTCCTCATAAAACGCCTTACAATCAGGTTTATCTCCTGCCAAACCTTGCATCAAAACAAACAATAACAATAATAATTTCATGCCAATAAGTTTATAATCAGAATTTTTTAAAAGTAGCGAACATAAGTACCGGATTATTATCTTCCGGCAGTTGAACAACATCTTCGCCTATCATCGAATTATACTCAGACGGAGTCAAAGGGATAATAAACTGATTCCCGACACAACACATAGGCCTTTCCGCATAAGGACATTTATGAGCTTCTGTTTCTTGTTGTAGGACTAAATGATCTGTTTCCTTATCTATCACCAGGTGATATTTATTTTCTTTATACACAAATTCTGCATAAATATGCGATCCGGATTCCAATGAATTGAAATAGTAAACAAAATTCACCGCCTCCAATTTATTCATAAACTCAACAGGATCTGTCCATTCGATATCAATAAAATCCTGACTCACCCATTTATCCCCGAAATCAAAAACATAACGGGGTTTCACATCCAAAGGACCAACAGTATATATAGTAGAGCTATATAAAGGGATAAATATAATCTCACCATTTACATCCTGAAGAGTAATTCTCGGAGAAAAACAAACATTCAAAGCTTTATCATAAGGCAGAAACTTTCTTATCGGTTCGGAAAACTCCTCTGAATTTATCGATAAATTATATTGCCACTCTTTTTCGTTTGAGGAACGTTGCAGATCAAAAGCATACATATCTTTATCCACTTGACAGAAATGTATAGGGGCATAAGATACCGACAACTTCGTTTCTCCTATAAAATGGCCTTCCAAATCATAAGAAACAATTTTATTCTGCATAGAATCCAGAATCTTTACGACATTATTAAACTTATCTATAGTAATATCTGTAATCTGTACATATTCTCCCGGCCCGTTACCGACCGCATCTATCACAGAATAATACTTACCGTCATTTTTAAAGACAAAAACCTTATTGGTCAACCCATCCAGGATAAAATATTTCCCATCGTGGTATAAAACCCTGTCAATCTTACCAATTTCATGATCTTCTATCGTCTCCAAAGGGATATAAGTCATACTATCGAACATCGAATAAAAGTCACTTTTTTGAGCTTCATCCACATTGATAGTATATGCATTTTCTGTTTTCTCATTCCGGGATGAGCGGCACGAAAATAAAAAGCAGAGAACAAATAACAAGGTTACAGTTTTTTTCATATAGACTATTGTTTTCAAAGTCTCAAATATATCAATTATTTCACAAAACAACAGGTCATTTAAAAACTATTCGCAGAGATTCGGAAATATCCGCCCTTTGAAACCGTTTGATATCGGAGCCAGGACATGGAGAGCTGTTTCCCCTTTTCGTTTGCTGATCAGACTATTATCTAAAGCAAAGAGGAATATACTTTTTCCTGTTTGATTCTTAAGCAACCGGACAATAACCTCTTTCCCACCCTCTTCTTCATTCTTCACATATAACAGATAGTATTCATCCGTTTTTTCCTTTTTAATAAGATTACCTTTTAGAGATATAGGATACAATGTTTTCTCATAAAAGGCTTTACAATCAGATTCATTCCCTGTCAAGCCTTGCAGAAAAAGGAATAATAAAAGTAATAGCTTCATATCAACACCAGTTTATAATTAGAAATTCTTAAATGTAGCGAACATAAGCACCGGATTATTATCTTCCGGCAGTTGAACAGTATTTTCAGTAACCATCGAATTATATTCTAAAGGAGTTAAAGGAATAACAAACTTATTCCCAACACAACACATTGGTATCTCCGAATAATGACATTTATAAGCCTCTGATTCCTGCTGCAAATATAGATGATCCGTTTCTTTATCTATCACCAGATGATATTTATTTTCTCCATATATAAATTCAGCATAAATATGTGATCCGGATTCCAGTAAATGAAAATAGTGAACAAAATTCGCATCGTTTAATTTATTCATGAATTCAAGAGCATCCTTCCATTCAGTATCTATAAAATCCTGACTCACCCATTTTCCGGCAAAATCAAAAGAATAACGAGGTTTCATTTCCAAAGAGTCAATTGTATACACAGTAGGACTATATAATGGCAAACAAAGGATCTCACCATTTACATCCTGAAGAGTAACTCTTGAAGAAAAACAAATACTCAAAGGTTTATCATAAGGAAAATACTTATTGATTTCCCCGGTAAAGTCCTCTGAATTTACAGATACATTATATTGCCACTCTTTTTCATAAGAACAACGCTGAAAATCAAATGCATACTTTTCCCTATTCACTTGACAAAAATGTTGAGGTGTAGGAGATACTGGCAGTTTTGTTTCTCCTACAAACTGCCCTTCCTTATCAAAAGTGACGATTTTCTTCTGCATAGCATCTAAGATTTTGATTGTTCCATCATATTTATTTATAGCAATATCTATAATCTGTGCATATTCCCCCGGCCCATTACCGATTGCGTCTATTTTGGAATAATATGTTCCATCATCATTAAAGATAAAGACCATATTAGTCAATCCATCCCAAACTATATATTTCTCATTGAGATATAAGATCCGATTGATTTTGCCAATTTCAAGATCCTCCATTGTTTCCAAAGGGATATAAGCGACACTGTCAAATATTGAATAAAATTCATTTTTCTGAGCTTCATCTATATTGATAGCATATACATGCTCTGCATTTCCATCCCAAGATGAACGGCACGAAAATAAAAAACAGAGAACGAATAACAAGGTTACAGATTTTTTCATACAAAGAGTTATTTTCAAGGCCTCAAATATATCAATTATTTCATAAAGCAAGTGATTATCACATATTTTATCACTCCAATTTACGGTTATTTATACTTGAGATTATTCACCTGACCAAATTAAGCCGAAGCACAAACATTTGGATTTTACATTACTATAAGATCCCTCACTTGTAACCATCAAAACGAGTGAACACAGTAAATTATTCAATACGCCTAAGGTAACAACAAATAGTTTTCTCCACATTTAACATTTGATAATCCCAAAGAAACTCTAACACGATAAATAAAAGAATTTGGATATTTCAGCTTATATATTTCTGTCAAATCCAAATCTATTTCAACTAAGCTATCATCAATCCGTCGAAATAAATACTTCTGAATCATTTCATTCATTTTTATTGTAATAGAATCTATATTCCAATCATAACTTCCACTACAACAATTCTCTTGCAAATCTTTAATTATAACGATCTTAATTCCAACCTATCGAGGAAGATCTGCAATATCCCAATCATACCAAATCCTCTTGACCTTAACTGAAGTTATCCCTGCATCAGGATACAAAAGCTGATATTCTTTTGTTTTATCAGCCCGTATTATGTAACAAAGCCTACCTGTAGCAACCTGAAAACTATACTTCTCAGTTATATCATTATATTTTAAGGTCAAAGAATCGATACTCCAATTGAATGTACCACAAAATGTTTGCTCCAACAGAGGAATATTCATTGTAAATTCTTTAGTTTCTTTATTGAAAGAGTATAATGTTTTTTTCTTCTGTTTTATCTCTGTCCACAATTCATCCTCAATCAATTTACTGATATTCGTATCATTAGCCTCCACAAATACACTAGATTTCTCAGTTGGATGCATAGCTATCTCTTCAATATTAGAACTTCCAAAATCATATGCAGACACGGATATTATGGACTTTATATTACCCTCTGTATCCTGTACATCAATAGAGCCGATCCCATCATTTAAAGCATATATACAAATAGCATCATCTTTTTCTATATATTCCCATGAGATAATTTGAGGATCATTATTTTTCAAGCTATATCCATTGGCTCTCATTTCTACAAATGCATAAAACCGTTCACCTACAAATCCGGAAAAAGAGGTTACATCCGGATTAATCGTTTCTTGAATTACTTCTTTTTCAGAACAACTACAAAACACCAACAAAGAATAAATAATGAATATTCCTTTTTTCATGATTACAATATTACATATCTGTTTTTCTTTCAATACGCCAATAATCAGCACGCGAAATCATATGTCTAATTACAAAAACTTCTTCAATACCGGCATCAGGGTATTTCTGCTTATACTCTTCTGTGTAATCCCTGGTAATAGCTAAAATAAAACGGAAAAGCGGATAAATAATAAACATATTGGGATATTGTGGCATTACATCACAACTATATTTTTCAGTTATACCAGCATAATTTAAAGTAAGCATACGTTTTTCAAAATCCCAATTGTAAGTACCTTGTTCCATTGTCAAATTGCCCCCGCTCACAACCAATTCATCAGAATCTTGAGTAAATCTGTAAACATAAAGACCTCTATCATCTGCACCTATTGCTTTTAATTCAGCTTTTATAGGGTCTACTACAGATTTATCTCTAGCATATACATTAATTGAGTTTTTATAAAGCTTATGCAAAAGCGTTTCTTCTGCCCAATAGCTATCAAAAGCGCGGGAATAACACTTAATAATTGTTTCATTTCCAGCATTATCAGTTATGCTTATATTTGTTTCACCAGGTTTACCCGCTATGACAGTAAAAACTTTCCCCTCAACCTTAACTTTTGCAATCAAAGGATTCTCTGACTTAATACTATACTTGCCATCTTCAATAGCTTCAAAGCAACAGGAAGTACCATTCCATAACCGTATCATTTCACTATGAACCAAATCGACTTCAACCAGTCCAGACTTCGGATTGTCAATAGGATCAAAATCTTCTGCAGAACTACAGCCAATCATCATAGATGTAGATATTAATAATAAAAAAACAAGTATTCTCATTTTCTCAATTTGATTACACAAGTTATTGTATTAAAGCTTAAAATTACGCTTGATAAAAAACTATATCAAGCGTAATACTATTAAAACAAAATTCTATCTTATTTTTTCCGAATACCATATGTCATTGTTTGAGCTGACATAGTAAGATAAGAATATCTACCCCATTGATCGTCTACTTCTACAAAACAATCCGCATTACTATTCAGTTTGAAATATGCACTGCATTCAGATCCCCAACCTAGATTCAAATGCCAGTACATATCATACATTTTAACAATATCAGCTCTTGTTTCAGCCATTGATAAGCTGGACGACTTCTGACAGATCATATATCCATCAAGAACGAATGCATGACCATCTCTTACATTTGCATTAGGATTTTCATGTGTACTACCATATACATCACCATCAACAAGTACAGGTCTACCCTGATTTAATGAGTTTAATGCTAAATCCGGATCAAAACTCCTACGACCATCATAATTATAAAATTCATTTATATACTTATACGCATCAGACATATAAGCACCTGTAGCTGATACATAAGATTCTCCATTAAGGGATTTACGTATAGAGAATGAACCTAAATAAGTATAAATATAACTAATCATTTTCGTTGCAGGAGTAAGTTTATTGGAAGGTGTAACAATATTACCCGAACTAAATAATTTAGGATTAGCGTTATAATAACCCCAATCCAAAGTTTGTCCCCCTACAGGAGTACGTTTTGTACAGGCATCTATCATAGCTACAGCCATTGTTATACAACCTGCTGGCACATGACCATCTTCAATCCAAGGACTAAGTCCTGGAACACTGATTAAAATCTTACCCGGAAGACAATTTTCGTTATAAGGTTCTTTCTGATGCCAAGCAATATTAGTGAGCGGTAATTTTCGAGTTACTAATTGCGTAGGGGGACTAAATACAGGATAACCACGGGTTATTGTGATATCACTGCTTTCAACCTGAATATTATTTATAACATTTTCAAATGTATATTCACTCACTGGAATATCAAGTTCATTACAAATTTTCTCAATAGTTTTTTCCCTTAATTCAGAACGTAACTCCTCAACATCGCTAATATCCTTCACCAAGTCAATTTCTGTCAAAGCAAAAATAGCCTTTGTATTTGGTTCGTTCATTCCGATTTCAAAAGCGGTTTCGTCAGAAGGGAAATTGTCAAAGATAGCCAATACACCTGGTGCACGCATATCGGCAGAGACATAAGCCAATGTTGATTTACCGTTTTCTTCAACCATTACCTTGTACACCGGTATTGACTCTTCTGCCAATGCCAAATCTGAACTTCTAGTTATAGCAGATACATTTCCATTTGCCAAATATGACTTTTCCTTAACTACAAATTTCATATTTGAAGTACTTCTAGTTTGAGTGTCTCCAGACTTTAATGTAAGAAAATCTGCAATCATAGAGTATACATTTTCTTCTGAAGCCTCTACGACTTTATCAAAAGAAATACTCATTAGTTCATTATGAGTAAGAACTATTTTGTCAGAATTTGAGTTATCTATAAAATTAGTACCTGAGTCTACTTCATCCGAACATGCAGAGAAAAGAACTACTGTTAGAAATGATAGATATAAAATACTTTTTTTCATTACGGAGTTGTTTTTTAGTTTTTCTTTGAAAGGTTTGCTTTAATCTTTAAATATTGAGTACTGTATGTTCTTGAACCAGCTTCAATATCAACATGCGTATCTTTTTTTAATTTATAATATCCATCATAATCACCTCCCCAGCCTAAATTAATATGCCAATACATGTCATACATAGCAACAATATCAGCTTTTGTTTCTACTACAAGAACTTTGGATGCTTTCTGACAAATGATATAACCATCTACAATAAAAGCATGATTTTGTCCACTGATCCAGGATGGTTTATGAGCATTCATAGAAGATAATAATACATCAGGATCATAATCTATTAAATCTCCTCCATTCAAATGAGTTGTCATGAATTTGTCAGACATATAAGTATAAACACTGGTTCCGGTATGATTACCATTTGAATCATAAATCGGTATTGCCTCTAGTTCTTCATAAATCCATTTGAATAATTTCCCTAACATATCCAATTTTGTGGACGAGTCAGATATTGTTGCTTCCGGAGTATCAGTAAGAATATCCCAATCAATCTGAGTGCCTTCTATTGTCAATGTTGGTCTACAAGCAGTAAGCAATTGAGCGATTGCAGTAGTAGAACAACCTGTATACACATTACTCTGCCATGCAGTAGGAAGAGTAGGAGGCAAATAACGATTGTAAGGAGAGTCCTGATACCATTGTACAGGAACAAAAGGACCTTTAGAAGTTACAAGTTGCGTAGGGGGTCCAGGAACAGGGGTTGCTCTTGTAACAGGTTCGCCATTTACAGATAGATGATCTTTGATATTTTCATAAATTACTTCCGACTCTGGTATACCTAATTCCTGACTAATTTTAGCAACAGTAGCTGCACGGTAATCCTCCCGAATCTGCTCAACCTTTAGAACCTCATCCAACGCACTCGCTTTAGCCCATTCTGTTAAAAAGATTGCTCCCGACTCAATGAATGCTTCATTATCACCAGACGCCTTAGGTGTATAAACAATAACTTCAGGATACCTCTCATCTGCAGAGACATATGCAACCCCAGTAAATCTTGCATCGGTAATGCTCACTTCATAAATGGGGAGTTTAATTTCACCAGTTGATGAAGATCTTGTATTTGGCTGATCCGCATCTCCAGGAGCATAATAAAATTTATCACTGACTTTCAGAGAAACATTTCTACTGCTTCTCGTCGCATTTTCAGCATTTAAAGCCTCTAAAAAATTAGACACTAAACCAATAGCTTCAGACTCATCCAACTCTTCAGGATTATCAAATAAAATACTCACTAACTCTTCCTGAGATAAGCTAATAACCGGATCCCTGTTCTCAAATACACTCTCTTCTTCTGACTTACAAGAAAAGAGAAAGAACATCATGATCATAACAGAACACAATAGTAAACTTTTCTTTTTCATATCTTTGACTTTTTTAAGATTAACAAATGACATAACTTTTTTATCTTAATATTATATAGATCAAGTTCATTCAATAACAAAATTCTCCCCAAAGACAACCTCTCCACAGGTTTTTCAACTCAATAGAATAAGTTCCAGGTTCAAATTCACTCAAATCAATTATAACACAATCAGTTTTCGATGCCGGAATCATTTCTTCATAAAGTACCTTTCCGTCTTTCGATATACATATTGTTATATCGGAATGTTGAGTACTACTATGAATGGATAAAACACCATCATTAATAAAAGCGGAGATTGGAATTGAAGAAGAAATGGAGCGAGTATCTTCTCTCCATTCTCCCCAAAATGAAACCCTCTTACTCCCTTCCGCTGATATACTCTGTAGTAGTAAACAACTGAAAAAAAGAAATACACACATTGCCCCAACAGGCTTTTTGAGGTTCTTTGCCATAACGATAATTTTATTAATTTCTACTCTACAAAGGTATGCGGTTTATAATAGAAACAGATAAAAATAAACGGACAGCAAGTGGACAGACATGAACAGCCAGAACGCTAATATTAAGGCATTTATCAATATCAAGCAATCACAAAATGTGGACAAGGCGTTTCCTAGTACTTCCAAAGGTAAGCATCAATGGACATTTCTCCCTCTAACGGGGTTTCCAAATGCTGATTGATCCGCTCTTTCAAACGTTGCTTACGCTTGGTTACGGATGAAGGTGAAATAGCTAGTAATTCAGCCATAATGGAATTATTCAATTGTAATTTTATCAGGCAACAAATCAAAAGGTCATCATTCGTTAATGAAAAGTCTCTCCTCAACCGGTCAATCAGATTCGGATAAACGATATTCATTGAATTAAAGATTTCAGAACATCGGAATTCATCGATATATTCCGGATTGGATTTTAAACAATTAAGTATATTTATATGCTTAATCAATTGGGAACATAGATATCTTTGCCGCTCGGACAAATAAGTATTTTCAGTAACCAAGCGTTCATACGTTTTTAGTTCCTCCCCTTTTTCTTTTAAACGGGATACATATTTCTCTATATTTCTCTGCAATATTTCATTTTGAGACTGCAATGAAGCATTGTTTTGGCGAATTCGTTCAAATTCTTTCATCTGATCATTTATATGCTCCTGTGAGCCTACATGGTCCTCTATCTGAGAAGATAAGGCTTTTATAAGAGTCTCATTTTCATAAATTATATTTTCATTTTCATGTAAATGGTTTATACTCACCTCCAACTGCTTTCTATTTTCTTGAATTGTACGTTCCTTCTTGAGCAACTTATGTTGATAAAAATATATTAATATAGATATTATTACTAATAATATTATCGTTCCCCATAACAACTTGTTTTCTAAGTTATTGTTTATATTCAATAACTTTTCCTGTTTATACTTTACTTGAATTTCCGCAATCTCTGAACTGCGATTGATATTATCTACAGAATCTTTATAAATCCAATATTGTTCATTATATTGAATTGCATCTTCATATTTCCCTAAATCTCTACATAAATAATATAAAGTTTGTGTTGCATCTTGTTTTGTATAAGGATTAGTAGTATTCAATGCTTTTTCTAAATAAAAATAAGCTGAATCAGATTGTCCCATGCAATAATAAGTTTCTCCGATTCCTAAATAAGTTTGTGGCAAAGCAGAAATGTTATGTTTTTCTTCTATCTTCTTTGATTTATCAAGATAATACATACATGAATCAAGCATGGATAAAGATCTGTACACAGTCACGATTTCCCCATAAGCCAATGTTAAAGCTTTCAAACTTCCTGCTTGTTCTGCAATTCCTATTGCTTTTTTATAATAATCTAATCCTTTAGTCCAATCATTGTTAAGCGTAGAAACACGTCCCAAACAAGAATATGAGTTGGAAATCAATGTGCTATCTTTCAATTGAATTGAATAATCATATGCATTCTCATAAGCTTTCAATGCCAAGTCCGCCAAACCACGATAAGCATATAATGTACCTAAGTGAATATTTATCAAACAAAGCAACCTATAATCCGTCGTATTCTTTGCCGCATCCCTCGCTCGTAAATAATAGTCAGCAGCTTCCTCCGCATTATTCAGATCATGGTTAACCCGCCCTTCATAATATAACGCAGTCGCTTTTCTTACCGGATCATTCTGTTTTTCAAAATAATCCAATGCTATATTGATGAGTGAATCAGAAATATGTTTGATATAGTTCTTGTCACGTGCCTGAGTGATCAACAGACACCATGTAGCATATTGAAATTTGTCTGACGGAGAGGGTACTTCCATTGAATCCAAAATCATCAGGGCACTATCGGGATTATGTTGTATAAGCGACTCTGCACGAGACAATTCCGGCAATAACTCTTTCGGATGATCATTACACATCACTAAAAAAGATAAGCACAGTATCAGATAAAAAGTATTCCTCATCTTTTACAGATTGTTACTTTCAATGCCTCTAAGATATTAACTATTTTATAATACCGGTTGATTTTTATTGTTTTTATTTATCAATTACATATATATTTCACAAATATCACTACCCTAAAACCTTTTATCCAACAAATCAATAGGAAGTAACCGTACTCCAGCTTCCCGAAAATTCTAAATTATCAACTCCTAATAATGGCAAATTAATAGGAACAGAAACAGTTATATTCTTTATGGGAGATAACACTAAATTCAAAATACTGCCCAACAAAGGTATTCCCCCCAATATACCGTCAATATTGGCAATATTGGCTAGCTTTACGCTCAACGTCAAAGAATGATTTCCGTCCGTTTGTTGAGTATATGATTTAAGGCGTAAATCGACAAAAGAATAATCAGCCTTATAACGTCTGTTCGTCTCCACATTTGCTATTACCGGATCTGTAATATCTATAAAAGCACCGTTCAGTAACAGAGGTCCGTCTATCGTATTTTCAATCAGAAAACCAGATATGAGGCCATCACGAATCGCACTAATACGACGCACATCGAAACTACCGTGAAAACCCCGGATAAGTATATCTTTTTCATTGTAAATACTTCCTCCGGTAAAATTAAATCTGAAACGGTTCACTCCCGTATAATAATCTATCACATTATTACTCAAATCGATTGACTTTGGAAAATTATTGATACTTACAATAGCCGTACGTGCCGAATCACCGCCCCAGGGGTTTAGCAAAACACCAAGCCCGCTAAGTGCTCCTTGTTGATTGGCATTTCCGGTCAGTGCCAATCCTATCTGATTCACCAACTGTTGTAATAAAATATCATAAAGAGCATTTGTTACGGGGATCAGCAAAGCATCAGCTACAGCATTTACAATATTATCAGCTAGAGGGACAAGGGGAGTAACTGTTATTTGCTTTAACAAATACCGTAATGAGCCGGGAGTTGTTATCGAGCCTCCTACAGTAGTCTGTATATAATTTTTATACTGGATCTGAGTCACAATATTATTAACAAGTTGATTCAAGGCAGTCTGTGCATCCACAAAATTACGATGAACCTTAAACATTCCGATAATCCGCTGCAATACAATAGACGGATTCGGTGCAGCAGGAGAAAAGCTCACCTTTGCCTCATAATATTCCGATGTATCAGAAAAAGGGCCATTAGGCAATACCAAACGAGCATCAGACATCTGGCCTTTATAATTAAGCAATACATTCGTAACCCCCTGTCCTCCTCCGGTCACCGGATAAGGAAAAAGAGTCTTATCTGTGTTTGCCAGAAAAACAGCCGTATAGACTCCTCTGGGCAAAGTATCCCGGATAGCAGGCAGCGGCCAGGTTGTTGTCCCGGAAGTCAAAGGCAACACCTCTTTCTCCTTTACAAACGTCCCCGCCTCATTATAAAGAATGTAACGAAGATGACGAACGCGTGCATCCGATCCACTTACAGGCGTCCGCGTTTCACTGGCATCCGACAAGAATGTCACAACAAAATATCCTTCCGGGACAACTCCGGATTCTCCGCCATCAGGTGTCTCTACCGGTTTTTCAGTTTCAACCGCCACCGGATCTTCCTTTTCACAGGCAGCAAAAAACATGGCGGGCAGCAAACTCGCCCAAGCAAGAATAAATGTCTTCATCTTCATTACTTATTCAATAGTTCTGAATTCCATCCCAGGCATTATCATCCAGGTTTATATTGTAGGACAAAGTAAACCCAATGTTAATCCGGGAATAATCGCCATCGATCCGTATCCAGTGGTTCGGAGAAAAAATGATCCGGTTGCCAGTGATAACACCCGCTGTATCCGCGATCTTCACAGTATACCGTTCCGTAATGGCAGCATAAGTCACGTCTAAAAACAAAAGAGTCTTACGTGTATCCAGAGTAGGCAACATAAAGGTACTGAATGTCACCCTACCCGAAACGGGAGTCATCGTTCCCAGCACCTTTATACCCGAATCACCTGCCGTTTGCCATTGAACAGGCGTACCGTCTGTTGCTTTCACGGCTGTAACCAGTTGTTCGGCACTTAACTGAACAGAAGTCACATACGCCGGAATATTGGATATATTCAACGTCAGGCCACTGGAAATCCGGTTCAGTACACCTTTTATATTATTTATCTGCTCAGGCCTGAACATTCCTCCAACCAGTGCTGATTGATTATAACCATTTCCCATACAGGAAAACAATTCGGGAATATTTACCGCATTGACCAGTTTCAGGTTCATATCTGCCAGGCTTCCCGGACGACCGGATAATCCGATATCGAAACGTCGGGAGGAATTACCCGGATTAACAAAATCATAGTCATTCCGGTTATAACCGATCATCATCAACTGATAGGTAGAGCCGACAGATAAACGAAGCATTGCCGTATTTAAAGGAAATGTGTTTACATCGATCTGTTTGGCAGCAATATAATCCGGCACAAAATTGACCGGATCATTTGCCAATGCTTCATTCGCCTTTTTAAACGGCAGGATCAATACCCGATTCACAGAAGGGGTAGCATCTCCTACAGCGCGGGTGATACTCAGCCCTTCTTCCGTGATTGTCAGAGGGACAGAAATCCGTTCAACTTCCTGATCGATAGGAATATCATCCGTTGAACACCCGCCCAGCCAGAGAGAAACCAGGAAAACTGCCCAAAAAGAGAAATCTGTTGTTCTACGCACAATATTCATACGACAGTCAGTTTAAGGAGTCTGTAATACCAAATCGTGAATAACAGTCCAGTTCGGAGAAATCGTAACAGTGATAGTCTGGTCTGTCAACAAATCGATGGGAGCATCATCATCATTCGGATCATTCGGATCGGTACCCCCTGTGCCGCTTGCCACCTCCTTTCTACCCAATGTATAGAAATGGTTGGCCAGGATATCGAAAGTCGTTCCTACACCGGGAGAAGAAACCGCCCATGTCCGGAGAGCTGTCGTTCCATCCGCGCCATACAAGCCCAGAGTCAATGTTATATTATTAACCGGGACCAGGTAACTGCCATTCAACTGCGAATTGGGAACCTTAACCACACCGGCTTCCACCGTATTTCCGGTAAAGACATCGTTTGCAGTTCCCTGTGTGGACAGATCGACATTGATAATATTGAACGGAGTCGCTCCTGCCGTACTTCCGGCAGCTGTAGACAGATTTACCTGAAGATTGCTCGCCGACACTGTAAGCCGCAAATACTTCACCGGACTCCCGTCTATCGTCGTCGGTACATTTTTAAAATAGCCCAGAACACCTGCCACTTTACGGATCATCTGGATACTGACACGGCTTCCCTGAGCAATGATCGTATAAGGAGCAAAACCAGCAAATATTTCCGTTTCATTTCCCGATGTAGCGATAGTAGCTGCCATATCTTCAAATTTTGTCGAAGCTGCGGGTGTTGTAACCGTAAATGCGTTATCTGCACCGACTCCCACTGCAAGGAATTTATAGTCGCCTAAAGCCAGCTTGTTTTCATCAGGCACGGCATAACGTTTAAAAGTAGTACCATCTGTCCAGCCGGTAATGTTATACGACTTTTCAAACAGGTAATCCGCACCGTTACTCTTAAAAGCATACACATTTACCTGCGTGACATGCTGGACAGCCTCCTGACTATAAATCGGACTACGCGTTACCGCACCACCTTCTATCTCATTCACTGCCGACAATTCAAAAGTGACTGCGCCATATTCGTTTTCAACAGGTGCTTTGCTGTCATCCTCTGAGCATGCGGCAAACATCAGTAAAGACATTACCGACAAAAAAACAACATTTTTCATAAGCCGAAATTATTAAGTAAATAAATAGAAAAAAGAATATATTATTTAGCATTTAAGATATCTAAATGATGGATCATTATCCATTCATCATTCACATAAGTCCATATCTCCAAACCTCCGGTAATTTTATTATAATTAACCTCCACTACTGTCACCTGATTACGGTTCATAATAAGAGGAATTTCCGGTATAATCAGATCATCAGACGGCATTGAAACTGTATCGGATGAAAACCGAAGATTAAGTTTCGAATTTCCGTTCGTAACAGAAGGAGCCAAAGATGCCTCAATCAAAGATTTTACAGGTCCAGTTTTAATAACAGTTGTATTACCTGCATACTTCAAATAAGGATCGACCGAATCATACAAAGAACTGATTTTCTCTTCTACCCGGGTGATTCCGGGTGGAAAATTCGAACAAACCAGCAGTAAATCCCCTTTAGCCCGCTCCAACATTAACTGATCGGAAGAATATTCGGAAGTAAAAGAAAGATTTTTACTCACTACATAAAGATCCGTCAACTCATTTCCACCATTATGTAAGGTTCCCGTAGCTGTTTCAGAGGATATATTTCCCCACACAGTAAGGTTGTAATCACCTTGGGATATATTATCGAAAGAAATAGTATAAAACTGCTCATTGTTGATCATCGTTTCTTCAAACTTTTCAGCAACCACACGTCCTGTTTTTATATCACTAAGCTGATAATATATCGTACCTATATATTCACGATAAGGTAAGTTTTCATCTCTTTTTTTCAAGTGTAAAACATTATCTATATTGGAATAATTCTTATCCTTTACATATACTTTTACAATATATATAGGACATTTTTCCATATCTTCTTTTATACAAGATGAAAATAAAAAAAGCATACCTACTACATGAAGAAAATACACAATTCTTCCCATAAAAGAACAAATTATTCATGTGATCAACTCAACGCCTAGAAAATACAAACCAGAGTCATTATATAGAAAAAGAACAGAGGGAGTATATTTCTTTAATTTGAATATAGAACATATAAAAAAGGATATTTGTTTCCCCAAAACTCATCTTTACTGTTAAAAACAAGCTCTCCAAAAGTTAAAGTTATAGTCTTCTCATTTTATTCGTTATTATATTAAATAATATGCTATACATTTACTTGTAAAAAGGACAAAAAAACGAATTATACATGACTGAATATTGTTTCTGTTTATTTAACGAATACAGCAAACAAGTATGCTGTTAGAAATACCTGTGAACAATTAATGAAAAATATCCTTATTGTCAGAACAATTTATCCTTATGTTTTGTACATTTGTCGCTGAACCGTTTAATAACCGACAATCGTGAACAGGCTGGGAGGAGGGATGCATGCCATATTTGCCCTGCCCGGAACTGATGAGAAGAAATAAACAATTAATACGATATATACATGAAACAAAAACGATCTTTATTCTTTTTCCTGCTGAGCTTCTTCTGCCTTTTCCAACTGGCGGCACAACAGGAACTACAACCGTTACCTATCGACCCGCAGGTTCGTTACGGTAAACTTCCGAATGGTTTGACGTATTATATCCGTCACAATGAATTACCAAAAGAACGGGCCGATTTCTATATCGCCCAAAACGTCGGTTCCATTCTCGAAGAGGAGAATCAGCGCGGTCTGGCACATTTCCTGGAACATATGGCATTCGATGGTTCCAAAAACTTTCCGAATAAGGGAATGGACGAATTTACTGAAAGCATCGGTATGCGTATGGGTGAAAATTTCAATGCTTATACCAGCTTCGATGAAACGGTTTATATGATCATGAATGCCCCGGTGACTCGCGAGAGCGTAGTGGATTCCTGCCTGCTGATCCTGCATGACTGGTCCGGTTTCATCACGCTTGCCGATTCCGCCATCGAAAAGGAACGTGGTGTGATCCGCGAAGAATGGCGTACCCGTCAGGATGCACAAATGCGTATCTGGGAACAGCAGTTGCCGAAAATTTATCCGAACAGCCGTTATGCCAACCGCATGCCGATCGGTACGATCGACGTGATCAACAATTTCAAGCCGGACGAATTGCGCGCCTATTACCATAAATGGTACCGTCCCGACCTGCAGGGTATCATCATTGTAGGAGATATAGATGTCGACAAGGTAGAAGCCGCTGTAAAAAGAATATTTGCCGATATCCCCGCTCCTGTAAACCCCGCTCCGCGTACCATGTTCGAGGTTCCGGACAACGATATGCCGCTGATCTCCGTCGCGACGGACAAAGAGGCATCGAACACGATCCTCTCTATTTCATATAAACATGAAAAAATGCCGCAGGATATGTACGGAACGATTGCCGGACTGGTGAAAGATTATATCCAGAACATAGCGGCAACGATAATGAACGAACGCTTCAACGAAATGGTGCAGAAAGCCAATCCGCCGTTCGTTGCGGCTCAGGCTTCAGATGGTGATTTCATGGTTTCCAAGACAAAAGACGCCTGGACAGTTGCTGCCCTGGTTAAAGATAACGAGGTCGACTCAGCCATGAATGCTTTGGTGACAGAGACAGAGCGGGTAAAACGTTTCGGCTTCACTCCTGCAGAGTATGACCGCGCCCGTATCAACGTACTGAAAGACTACGAATCGCTTTACAATGACCGCGACAAACAGCGTAACAGCACTTTCACCAATGAATATGTCCGCCACTTTACCGAAGGAGGATATATTCCCGGCATCGAAGCCGAATATGCATTGATCAACCAGGTTGCACAGGCTGTTCCGGTCGAACAGATCAACAAATATATACAGGATATGATCGGTGACAGAAATATCGTTATCAGCCTGACCGGTCCGGAAAAAGAAGATATCACCCTTCCTACAGATGAAGAACTGCTCCGCGATTTTATGAAGGCGCAACGCATTCCTGTAGAAGCCTATAAGGAAACAGTCTCCAACGAACCGCTGATCGCTAAACTCCCCGCTCCAGGCAAGATCACGGAGACAAAGGAAGACCCGCTGTTCGGTGCCACGATCCTGACATTGGGTAACGGTATCAAAGTGGTATTGAAACACACTGACTTCAAGAAGGATGAGATCCAAATGACGGCAACCAGCCCGGGAGGAAGTACTTTGTTCGGAAATAAGGACATCGACAACCTGAAAGTGTTCAACGACGTGATCGGCCTGGGTGGTCTGGGTAACTTCTCTGCGACCGACCTGAGCAAGATGCTGGCAGGTAAGAAAGTATCCTGTTCCACTTCGCTGGGAATGGACAGTGAGAACGTAAACGGTTCGTCCACTCCTGCCGACCTGAAAACGTTATTCGAACTGATTTATCTCAACTTCACGGCTCCACGCATGGATGAAGAGGCATATGCTTCTTTTGAAAACCGCATGAAGGCACAGTTGAAGAATCTGGAACTGAACCCAATGGTTGCTTTCAGTGATTCGTTGACTAAAGCGATTTACGATAATAAGCCGCGTGCCATGCGTATCGACGCTGATGATTTCAAGAATATCAGTTATCCGCGTATCATGGAGATGTATAAAGAACGTTTCGGCGATGCTTCCGGTTTCGTTTTCACTTTTGTAGGGAATATCAACATAGACAGCATCCGCCCGTTGGCTGAACAATATTTGGCAACCCTTCCGGCAAATGGAAAGATCGAACAGGGTAACCCGAAAGAAGTACCTCCCATCCGCAAAGGCGATTACGTAAACCGCTTCAAACGCCCGATGGAAACCCCGAAAGCATCCGTCGTGAATCTCTATTCCGGACAGATGGATTACAATCTGGAAAATATCCTTACGGCAACCATGTTGAAACAGGTTCTCGACTTGGTATATACAGAAAAAGTACGTGAAGACGAAGGCGGTACTTACGGTGTGCAGACTTCCGCCCGCATCTCTTCCTTCCCCAAAGGACAGACATTCCTGCAGGCTTATTTCGATACCGACCCGGACAAACGCGAAAAGATGAACACGATCGTCCGCAACGAGCTGAAACGTATTTCCGACATTGGCCCGACTCCTGAATATTTCAAGAAAACACAGGACAACATCCTGAAACGTCATGCTGAAAACCTACAGGAAAATGGTTACTGGCTGAATACGCTGGACAACTATTATTACAAAGGATTCGACGGGGAAACAAAATATGTTGAAACGGTCAATAGTATCACTCCTGCCAAAATACAGGCCTTCACCAAAAAGCTACTTGGCCAGGGAAATAGTATCGAGGTGGTGATGGAGCCGTAAGACTATAATAACATCTTCGCCAAATTTAAAATAAGATAGTATCTCATACGAGTTCTGTCATATTTTAAATTTGGCGATTTTATTGGAATATCACTTTGCTTATTTTACTTTTGTACGGAAAACTAAAATAACGAATCTGCTTATTTTACTTTTGTACGGAAAACTAAAATAACGAATCTGCTTATTTTAATTAAATGTTAAATTCTAAAATTCGTTTACCCCTCCTATATTACCATGAAAGACTTTAAATCAGGAACATACATAAATCAAGGTTACTACAAGAGTTTTCAACCAAACCTAATTAACCACCCTTGGGTCATTGAAAACATGGAAATAGTAACACTATTAAGTAAAGCTGACAGAATGCTCGGCAGACTAGACATGTATTCAGAACATATACCTAATATCGATCTTTTCATTAGCATGCACATAATGAAAGAAGCAACTCAATCTTCTAAGATAGAAGGTACTCAAACAAATATGGAAGAAGCACTCATGTCTAAAGAAGATTTGCCATTGGATAAAAGAGACGATTGGACCGAAGTTCACAACTATATATGTGCAATGAATGAGGCTATTAAAATGCTCGAAACATTGCCTTTTTCTGCAAGGCTTATAAGAAATGTACATAAAGTATTACTTGCCGGGGTCAGGGGGGAATATAAACAACCGGGAGAATTTCGGAAAAGCCAAAACTGGATTGGAGGTTCATCTATTAACGATGCCATTTTTGTACCTCCGGTTTGTACTTCAATTCCTGAGTTAATGGAAGATATAGAGAAATTTGTACATAATAATTCGATTTTCTTCCCTGAACTATTAAAGATAGCTCTAATACATTACCAGTTTGAAACGATTCATCCTTTTTTAGATGGTAATGGACGAACAGGGAGATTACTAATTACCCTGTACCTTGTAAGTAAAGGTATATTAAAACGTCCCATTTTATATTTATCAGATTATTTGGAAAGACATAGAAGTTCATATTATTCTAATCTAATGAAAGTTAGATTTGAAAATGACATCGAAAGCTGGCTTAAATTCTTCCTCCAAGGAGTTATTGAAACAGCAGAAAATGGAGTAAAAACATTTGAGGAAATATTACTTCTGCAAAAAGAATATGAAGAGTGTATAAAACAGTTAGGAAGCCGATCAGCCAACGCTTTAAAAGTAATAACCGAACTGTATAAAAAACCGATTATAGATGCAGCCCAGGTTTCATCTATAACAAGTATAAGTCAGGCATCATCTTACAAGCTTATTGAAGAATTAGAGAAACTTGATGTTTTAAAAGAGATTACAGGTGGAAAACGAGGACGGATCTATATCTTAAAAAAATATGTTAAGATATTCAGATGATATCTAAAGCGAAAAAGAGGATGAATTCATCCTCTTTTT